>PPYF01129350.1_pt1 | contig 56343 bp, 50 predicted proteins | sample 1559871 | NCBI WGS metagenome assembly PPYF01 (sample SAMN08240021, study PRJNA423297) | Human gut metagenome, whole genome shotgun sequencing project.
TGTATGAACGGCGTATGCTATAATGACCTTAGATTGTATTATGTATTTGCAGCTTTCTACAACATAATTATTGTTATGTCGTCTCATAAGCCGCAACTGGGTTGTTAGGTCGACGTTGCCTTTTGATGTAAGAAACGAGAAACGATTATGCAGAAAAAGAAGATCAACACATTGGAACATTACTTTAAGGAATTGCCGCAATTCGTAAGGGAACACAGCGAACGGGTAGGATATTATGCTCAGCAAATGAACAAACAGCTGCTTTTGCTGCAGCAGGCCAGCCGATTTACGGATTGGATGCTTCCCGTCCGATTTGATGTGGAAGTATTAGGGAGATATCACGATATCGGCAAGATAGAAATTTCTAATGATATTTGGCTAAAATCCGGCCCTTTAACGGACGAAGAACGAAGCATCGTCCAAACCCATCCATTTTTAGGAGGTCGTCTTATACGGCGCAGTATAGGATTGAGAAACGCGGAGCAGGATGAATCAGACATCGGATATCTGATGTTACAATGCTGTCTGTTTCATCATGAACGCTGGGACGGCATGGGATACCCCAATTCATTAAAAGGTGATGATATCCCGTTTTACGCACGATTGATTTGTATAGCGGATGCGTATGATGCTATGACGGCGGACAGGCCTTATCATGTCGGCATTTCCAAAGACCTAGCATTGCAGATCATTCAAGAGGAGGCCGGCAAACAGTTCGATCCCGATTTAGCAAGAGTATTCTGTATGCTCCACAGGCGGCACGCAGACGAACGGGAGCCTGTATTTCACGAACAAATGCAGATTTTGAGAAACACGCGCCAATCATAGGAGAACTTGCGGGGATGCTATGACGAATAAGAGAAACTATCGAAAACAGACATGGGACGACTGGTACGAATGTGCAAAAACCTATCGAAACGAGCACGGCGATTTGCTGATTCCGGAAAATTATGTAACCCCGGACGGATTTCATCTGGGCCGATGGATTGAGCGGCAGCGGGCCAAGCACAATGGCGTTATCGCATCCTCTTTGGATGCGGAGCATGAAATGGCTTTGGAAAAAATAGGAATGATTTGGAAGTTGGAGGAACGTTTGGATTGGAAAGTCTGGCTTTCTCTTGCGAAGCAATATCATAGAAACTATGGAACGTTGGACATTCCCTCCGATCATATCACAAAGGATGGACACCGACTGGGATTTTGGATCAAAGAACAGAGAAAAAAACGCAAGAGCGGCATACTGCGGAAAGAGCAAATAGAAGAGTTGGACCAGCTGGGCATGCGCTGGTGTTTCTATGAAAAAAGGGATTGGAACGATTGGTATGGTTTGGCAAAAAAATACGCGCAAGAACAAGGTAATTTATGGATTCCTTTTGATTACACAACGGCAGAAGGCGATAAACTGGGCGTCTGGATTTCGGTCCAGCGAGAGCGATACAGCGGCAAAGGAAATCGTAAACCATTATCTTCTTCCCAAATAAAAGAGCTCGATCAGATTGGGATGGTTTGGTCCTGCTCGGCTATCCGGAAAGAAAAATGGGAAGCCATGTACCGTTGGGTAAAGTCGTATTGTCAGATACACGGATGTCTTCCGCTCCGACCCAGGATCAAAGCCCCGGATGGACGCAGTATGGGGAGCTGGATTTCCATACAAAGAACGCTTCTTCAAAGAGGCTGCCTGGAAGAATCCAGGGTACAGCGTTTGTCCGCTCTGGGAATTCATCCATTTGGACAATCCGTCCCAAAAAGAGAAATCAAAGAGGCTTTCTGCTATCTTTAGAATAGCAAAAAACCTCTCTCATACAAAGAAAAAACAGCAAAACGATTCTGTCACAAAATGTTCAGCGACGCAATGGTCTGGTTAAAAACGTCCTCATAATTCGGAAACAATTCCATCGGTGCGGTACAGCGGACGGTGAACACCGTATTTTCTTCCCTTAAAAACACACACCAGGACTTCCAGGTTTGGCCTTTTGTCTTGGCAGAATACGCAAAGGCTTCCTGTTTTGCTTCCCGGTAGCGGATTCCATCGGACATCAGGAAATGCAGTTCTTCCAAATCCTGCTCGTTGTCCTCCAGCTGTTCCTTTTCGTATTTGACGATATCCGCCAGAGAAGTTTCTCCGCTGGCGTAGGACTGCTCCAACGTAATAACGGCGGGATCGTTCCGATAGCACACCACAATGCCTTCCTTCGTGGTTTTCTCCTCTTTCCAGCCTTCCGGCTTCGCAATGGAAGCCTTGGCGGTCAGTTCTGGGAAAAAGGCGGCAGCGCCATCCAGGGTCTGAAGCGAACTAACATCCGAGGATTCCGGCTCAACGAAATAGACGCACCCCCCCATGCCAAACAGCAAAACCATTGCCATGAACACAACAAAAACAGAAGATCCCTTTTTCATACGAAAACCTCCCTGCCGCTTTTGCGGCGTTTCTTCTAACTCTCCGCCGGCGCCTCCTTCAAATGTCCTGCAAAAAGCTCCTCCCAGGATTCAATCCCATCCGGCAGCCTTCCCTTCATATCGATCCCTTCATCCGGAACAACCTGGGCCGGCGGCTCCAAAAGTTCCTCGGGGTTCTTTAGATATTTTGCCAACATTCTCATAGATGATGCATAATAATGTCCGTCACATATTCTTTCATCCGCCACGACCTTGATGCCTACTACTCTTTTTCGGACCAGATTGCCGTCCGTGTCCACAGCCTGAATGGTTTCCTTCTTGCCAAGCGCCAGAAAAACCGATGTGGTTCCGAACTCATAGATATGGTGGTAAATCGGCCGGATACCGATGGATCCCATGTTGGTCAGGAACAAACTGGTGTGGAAGGGACTCACTTTATTGATGATGCGTGGCATCAGTCCCCTCCGATCCAAAAACGCCAGTACGTTTACCACGGACCGAACCAAGCAGCTGGGCAAATTGCCAATGACTTTCGCTGTGGAATCCGTTCCGTTCTCTTGGATCTCCGTCCGGTTTGCCTCCACCGCCGAATTGAACCGCTCCACCACCTGCAACAACGTATCCGTAGGTTCAAATCTTGGTTTCACCGTTGTCGTCTCCGACTCGATGCTCATACTCCGCTTCATGGCCATGGAAACACTAATGTGATTTCTGGCGTAAATTTTACTCCTCATGACGAACCGATTCAAATGAGGCCGCTGGGAGTACAGGCGAACCATGGCGGCAATGACCACATGATAAAGCTTCAATCCCGGAATATCCGTTTCATTGTGAAAACGAATAAACTTCTCCAATTCCGTAATATCTATTTCATCCGAAAAATACACCTGACTATCTACCCTCGTCTTCATCAGATAAGGGATCAGCAAGAAAAATGGATCAACGCGCTTTACCCGATAGCCATCGTAGCGGTCGCCAAACTTGCGTTTCAGCTGTACCATAATTTTGTCACCTCATACCCTATATTTATACATTTCCCGGAAAAAAAGTTCCTTTTGATATGATTAAAATATCGTATATTCAGTATAACATAGCGGTCGGTGGCTTACAAGAGGTTCCTCTTACCAGGTATGAATTTTTCAAAAATTTTTCCTGGTTTTTACGCCGCCTGTTCTATCAAAATTTTTCGAATTCTACTGGAAAACCTTGTTGAAATCAAGGGACAAAACCAGTATAATAAATCCATTATGGTTTTTAAAGGAAGGGTTCTATGGTTACGTTTCTCGTCTGCGCAGACATACATCTGGATTCCGCTTTCTCACTCTTTCCAAAATCGTCTTCCAAAGCGGTACAGCGCAGGGAAGAACAAAAAGAGGTATTCCGCCAGGTCGTTTCCCTCGCGTCTCAGCAAAAAACAGATTTCCTGCTGATCCCGGGCGATCTTTGGGATCAGCCTTGTCCGGATAAGGGAACCATTTCCTTTTTACAAGAGTTGTTTGGCAGCATTCCGGATACCCGGGTGATCATCGCCCCGGGAAACCACGACCCGGCCACGCCCAATTCACCATATCGGACAGCCTCCTGGCCGGAAAATGTTACCATTTTTCCGGATAAACTAGACCGGAAGGAATACCTCATCCGAGAGGAACGCGTTTGTGTGTACGGCGCGGGGTTCACCGGTCATTTCCAAAAGGAACCGCTTTTGTCCCCTCTTCCGGAGCGGAATCCCGATTGTCTCAATTTCCTTGTTCTTCACGGTGACACCGATGTGCCATCCTCACGATATAATCCCATCGCTACCCGGGATCTGGAACGATGCGGCTTTCATTTCTGCGCGTTGGGACACATCCACAAATACGCGGGCTGCCATCAATGCGGCGATACCTGGTATGGGTATCCGGGAATTCCGGAAGGCCGGGGGTTCGACGAGGAAGGCGACTGCGGAATCCTGGAAGGATCTCTTCATCGGCTCCCGGATGGATCCGTCCGGACGGAGGTTCATTTTCGCCCTGTATGCCGCCGCCGGTATCTGGTCAAAGAAATCAGCGTATCCGCCTGCTGCGACAGCAGCGAAATCGTACAAAAAATTCTGGAGGCCTGTCCACAAGATGACAATCTGTACAAGGTCATTCTACAGGGAAATGTGCCTGCCGGTTTTTCCGTGTCCATTCCGGCCCTTTCCGCTCATCTGGCCGGCCAATACTATTATATTAAAATACAGGATGCTACGATTCCGCTTATCCAGCCGGAACTTCTGGCGCAGGAACACACGTTGAAGGGCTTATTCGTCCGGGATTGGCTCGCGAAGAAGAAAACCGCCCCGGAAGGCAGCCAGGAAGAGCTTCTGCTGGAAGAAGCGTTGCAGCTGGGCTTGCAGGCATTCGAACAGGATATTCTTTGGGAAGAATGATTCCTGATTGTTCTCGGGTAAACACCGCGAAACGGTCCAAAGCAGAAAGGAATGGATAGAAATGGTCATTCAGCAAGTCATCATACACCGTTTTGGCAAGCATGCCGAGCAATCCTGGACGTTTGGGGAGGGAGTCAATCTTTTGACCGGCCCCAACGAATGGGGAAAGTCCACTTTTTTTTCTTTTCTCCGGGCGGTCCTATATGGGCTGAACGGTCGGGGAAACGAAAACGAAAGGAAGCGTTATGCACCCTGGGGCGGCGGCGACATGAGCGGAGAATTGGTTTTTACCCACCAACATCTTACTTACCGGGCAATCTGTACCTATGGCTTGTCGAGACGAAGCGACAAAGTCCATTTATATAATGAGGTTTCCGGGGAAGAAGTGCTTTTGCCCCCCGGCCAGACCATCGGAGAGGCCATTCTGGGATTGTCCGCCGGCGCGTTCGATTCCTCCTTGTACATTGGCCAGCTTTCCTCCAAAATTCAAGCTGGGCAGGATAAGGAAGGTCTTCTTTTGCAAAAGCTGTCTGCGCTTACCGGACAAGGGGAAAACGATACGTCTGTCAAAGAAGTGGAAAAACGGCTGAAGCAGGCCATGGATTCCCTGCGGGCGCCTCGAAGCGGCAACGGCATTCTGGACAGGCTGCAAAATCGGGAAAATGCTTGTGAACAAACGCTAGCCGAGCTAGAGCAGCGAGAAGAAAAAGCCTCCCGGCTGCGGGAAGAGAGGGATGGCTTTCAACGGGCCCTGCAAGAAACCGACAGCGTCCTGGCGGAACAAAAACAGCGGCAAAAACAGGCACAGGCTGCTTTGCTTCTGCAAAAAAAGCAGGAGATCGAGAAGAAACGTCATCTTTGCCAGCAGCTGGAACAAGCCGTTCCACAGCCAACGTCAGAACAATGGCAGGAGGAAATCACCCGATTAGAGCAAGAGGCAAACAAGCTGCAAACGGACTTGGCCAACCAGTACGCCCAGGAAGCCGCCCTCGGGAAGTCCCTGACAAACCTGAGAACCGAACAGCAGGCCACGAGATCCTCCATATCGGCACTTTCCGACAGCCTGTCCCGACGAACCGCCGCTCCGGAAGAGGAAGATACGCTGGAGGCCATCGTGGTAAAAAAGAAATGGTTCTATCTGACATGCCTGCTGTTCTCTCTAGCTGTCGTATCCTCGGTAGTATCTCTGGCCGCTTTTTTTGCTTTGTCCTTTCCCTTGCTGACCATCTTCTCCGGAATGGCCGCAGCCGGTTCCATCATCGGCGGACTTCTGGCAAATCTGCGGCGGATTCACGAAGCGGCGGAAGCAGCGGAGCAGCGCGTCCAGCAGCAATGGAACTGGAAAAGGCAGAAAGATCAGTTGAAAACCATGCAGATCCGCGCCGCGGAACTGGTACGGGAAATCGCTTCTCAGGAAACGGAACGCCAGACGCTTCTTCAGTCCCTTTCCCGGTGCCAGGAAGCCAAGGACCAAAACCAGGCCGCGCTTCAGCAGGCTAGACAAGCTTGGCAGGCATCCAACAAGCAGCAGGGACTTCACGAGAAAGAAGCCGCCCTTCTAAAACAATTGCTGGAAGGCCGCACACTGGCGGAATGGGACACGCTGTCGCGGGCGGCGGAAGAAAGCCTGACAGGCTGTCCGTCCTCCTTCCGGCAGAAAAGCAAGGACGCTCTGGAAGCCATCCTGCACGAAGCAGCGCAGCAGGAACAGCTTTTACTGGAAAAACGAAGCCGGCTGGCAGAACAGTATCACTACCGCCAGGCGTCCTTGGATGCCTTGTATCCGGAAGATGCCTCGGATTGCTACAGCGAGGTTTACCAGGAACGACTGTACCTGAAAGAACAAATTCAATCCTATCAACGGAAATACCAAGCGCTGGAACTGGTCAGGCAAATGATCTCGCATTCGTTTGAGGAGCTGCAAACCAGGTTTGGACCGGCCTTATCCCGGCAAACCGGCGCCATTTTGTCTCAAATCACAGGAGGGCAGCACGAACAGGTAAAAATTTCCAAGGATTTCTCCGTCACGGTTTGGGATGAAGCATCCGATCCCCATGACAGCGCTTGCTTCAGCGGGGCAACTGTAGATCAGATTTATTTTGCTTTGCGGGTTGCCCTGTCGCAGCTGATTCGGCCTTCTCCGGAGGAGCCTTATCCTCTTCTGTTGGACGACCCTTTTGTGCAGTATGACCCGCGGCGCTGGCAGCTGGCCATGGCTTTTTTACAAGAATACAGCAAAGAACATCATGTTCAGGTCCTGCTGGCAACCTGTCGGCTGGACGGAAAGGAAGACAGCATATGATTATAAACGGTGATTCCGCGCAGCAAGCCATGCTGCGGCAAATAAAATATTTTTTATTGGATATGGATGGTACGCTGTATCTGGAAAATACCTTGCTGGACGGCACGCTGGATTTTTTGGATACTTTAAAAAAGCAAGGGAAGCACCCCTTCTACATCACCAACAATTCTTCGCGGGCTACCAGGCAATACATAGAGAAATTGGCAGCGCTGGGCATCGCTGCTTCGGAAGAGGAATTCTGTACCTCCGCCAACGCCCTGGTGTACCAATTGAATCGGCAAATGCCCGGCGCCAGAATGTTTTTGGTCGGTACTCCTGCCCTGCGCGAGTATGTTACTGCCTGCGGCTATTCCTGTGTGCCGGATTATACCGCCGATCCAAACCGGCGGCCCCAAGTAGTCGTGCTGGCGTTCGATTCTACCTTGACCTACGATAAGCTCCGTATTGCATGCGATTATATTTCGGAGGGTGTCACCTATTGGGCCACTCACCCGGATAAAGTTTGCCCGGTCGGGCCGGGCCGTTCTGTTCCCGACGCCGGGTCTTTTATTGACTGTATCCGCAGCGCCACCGGCAGGGAACCCTCCTTCATCGCCGGCAAGCCCAATCCCTGCATCATCCGGATGATACAGGAACAAACCGGCGCAAAACCGGAGGAAATCGCCGTAGTTGGCGATCGTCTGAACACGGACATCCTTTCCGCGGTTAACGCCGGAGTTGCTTCTGTCTGTGTGTTAACCGGAGAAAGTACTCTGACCGATATCGAGGCATCTCCCTTTCAGCCGGATGTGGTGTGCGGCAGCATCCGCGATCTTTGCCGGATTCTGCAATCCTGATTGTTACCGCAGTTCGATATCGTGTACCAGATCCTTGCAGAAAAGAGCCACCAGACCGGCCAGGAGAACGTTACAGAAGGTTAGAACCAGGCAGGCGAATGCCAGGGCTCCGGTTCCCCCTATCGCCACTCCGGTACCAACCGCCGCGGCGCTGCCCGGAACCAGCATCAGTAGCGCTACAAGGATATAAAAGAAAAAAACGATGCTGCTTTTACTGAATTTTCCAAACAAGCGCTCCGTCAGGATATTGGCCGCCACCAGCAGCGCATGGACCGATACATACGCCAAATAGAAGCACAAACCCTGCCAAACAGGCGTGCCGCTGAGAAGCGAAGCAGCCAAAAACATCAGCAGGCCGTCTACCGCCGGCTTGAGCAGGGTAGAAAGCGACGCAAAAATCAGTTTTCGAAACGGCGTATCCGGTACCAGATACAAGAATGGCCGGGCCAGCTCCTGCGCCCATTTTCCTTGCATCAGCACGAAAAGCTGGATGTAGCTCACAATCGCCAGCAGGACAAAAGGCCCCATGGGACCATCGGCTAGAAGCCCCGCCAGGATTCCCATGGCCAAATAGAGAAAGGTGGACAAGCTGATTACCACACCGGCACTCCGCCGCCGGAATTCCAGCAAATGACGGTAAAAAAATGCGGATGCACCGGATCCGCCCTTCATGGGCAGCGATGCGGTCTCTTTGTTTCTCCGTTTGACCGGCGTCATGCCAGCGACAGCGCTTTTATCCCCTTTCATCGCCTGTTTCATTCGATACGCGTTTTCCGAGTTCACCAGGCAATCCTCATAATAATCCGCCCGCCAGCGCGTAATGCCAATGACGATCAGCGCTGCTCCCGCCAGCAAGCAAAGAATCCACAGCATGCCAAACAGAACCTGCCCGCTTAGAAACCCTTCCACCATACCACAAATCCATCCCGCTACCGGAAACACTTGAACCGGCAGGAGCGTAAAAAAGGAATAGATGCTTTCCACGACGTTCTTGCCAATTTCCGCCGTCATACCAGAAACGAACAATTCCTGATTGGGCAGCCAAACCTGCAGAGCAAGAAAAAGGATCAGCAGGAAGAGCAGCAGCAAAAACGCTCCACGAATCATCTTCTTGCGCTTCTCCCGGCCGTTGGTGAAGGAATAAATTGCCGCCGTAAGCAGCTGTGAGAAAAAAATCAGCAGGAAATAAGCAAGAAAGATAACCGTCATCCCACCCGCGCCCAAACCAAAGCTGGCCCGCAGATTAAAAGACTGAAACAAAATATACAACGACACCAGCAGGGTCCGTCCCATCTGCTTGCAGACACCGTATAACAAAATCCGATTGGAAGACAGCGGTGCGGTAAATAGCAAATTCACATCGGACAGGCTGAAAAACGCTGCCCCTTTCCCCGTCCCTCCATATACGGCAACTCCCAGAAACAGCAGTCCCGCCCCGAACGCGATGATATACAGAATACGGATGTCCTGAAGAGACTCCGGAGACGTTTCCGCACCGGAAGGTAGCATCGCAGAAATGGTAGTCATCACCAGGAGAAACACTACCGCGACCGTCAAAATCATGGCCTGGGGATTGCGGCGAATGGATTTGATCCAATTGATAACTGTTCTTTTTGTCAAATACAGCAGCGCGTTCATGGCGAATCCTTTCCTTCCGTAATGGAAAAAAAGATATCTTCCAAATCGTCTCCAGCCGCTTCCACCTGCTCCCGCGTGGCATGGGCCGCGATACTCCCGTTCATCATAATGTAGGCGCTGTCCCAGAACTCTTTTACACTATCCAGCATGTGCGTGCTAATGAGAATCGCCGCTCCTTCCTCTTTTCTTTGTAAAATAATATTTTTAAGCTCTTTGATGGCATGGGGGTCCAGTCCGACCAACGGCTCGTCAAACAAACAATTTCTTGGATTGGGCAGCATACCACAGCAGATGCTCAATTTTTGCTGCATCCCTTTTGACAGCTCGCTGCCCAGCTTATCCTTTTTGTCCGTTAGCTCAAACAAATCCAGCAGCCGCTCCGCCCGCTCCTTCCAATGGTCCAGACGATACGCTCTCGAAACGAACTCCATATGCTCCCAAATGGTAAGAAGCTCATACATGGCCGGGAACTCCGCAACATACGCCAGCTCCCGCTTTGCCTCTACCGATTTATTGTGGTACCCATCAATGGTGACTTCTCCGCTGTAGCGCAGCAAGCCGGTAATGCTTTTGATTACCGTAGATTTCCCCGCCCCGTTGGGGCCAAGCAAAATACAGACTCCTCCATCCGGAATCTCCAGATTCAGCTGTTTGACCGCACAGGTCTTTCCGTAATATTTGGATAAATTGTTGACTACAATCATATTTTTCTCCCATCTCATGCGATAAACGAAAGGGAACAGCAACCGGCTGCTCCCCTACTATCAATCCAAATCCTGCAGCCGCAGCCGGTCAAATTGTTGGAAAAAGGGCAGCAGCCGCTGCCGGATGAACTCCACGCCGCCCGGGGAGTCCGACTCGATGTTGAGAGGCAGCAAAGGATCATGAAGGGACAAGCGAAGCAAAAACCATCCGTCACCCATGCCCGGCCCGCAGGAAACACGCACGCCTTCATAGTTCTTCGGCTCCAGCTCCCAGCCGGGCTGCTTGGCGGCAAACTCTTCCAGCCGGCGAATAATTTCCGACCCGTATTCGGCAAAATCCGGCGCAAGAATTCCGATACGGTATTCCTCCGCTTCCGCCGGCTCTTTGAGCCCGCTGATCAATTCTTCGATTGTACGGCCTTCTTCTTTTCGTTTTGCCATCTCAACAAGAATCTTGGCAATCAGGTACGCTCCGTCATCCAGGAAATAGTTCTCCTGCAGCGCGCCGTGACCGGAGGTTTCCATTGCCATCGGGGTAGAAACACCTTCCCGGTTCAGCCGGATCGCCTCGTTGATGACATTTTTATAGCCCCGCCGGAACCGGTGGTGCACGCCGCCCAAATTCTGTTCGATAAACTGCTTGAGTCCCGCCGAGGTAATGGAATCGGTTACAATGGTGGCGCCCGGCTGCTCTGCCAGAACAATCGCGGCAAGCAGCGCGATGATCCGGTTCCGATTGATCTCACGGCCATGCCGGTCCACCGCTCCGGCCCGGTCCACATCCGTATCAAAAATAATCCCCAGATCCGCGTGATTCTCCAGCACAGCCCGTTGAAGGGAAGCCATTGCCGAAGCATCCTCCGGATTGGGTATGTGGTTGGGGAAGGAACCGTCCGGTTCCAAGAACTGGCTGCCTTCCGTACAAGCGCCCAAAGGCTCCAATACTTGCTCTGCGAAAAAACCGCCTGCACCGTTGCCGGCATCTACCACGATCCGGAACCCGGACAAAGGTTTCTCCCGGCCCGTGGCCGAACGAATCTTCTCTACCAGCCCTGCCGCATATACCCTCAGGAAATCCAGCGGCACAATACTGCCCAAAGCAGAAGCGGGAGGTGCTTCCGTTTCTGTCTGTGCCAAAACAAGCAGGTCGCTGATGTCGCGTTTTTCCAGTCCGCCTTCCCGGGTAAAAAATTTCATGCCGTTCCGATTATAAGGAAGATGACTGGCGGTGAGCATGATGGCTCCGTCATATTCATAGCCCGGCGTCACCGTCGTCATGAACATGGCGGGGGTCGATGCCAGACCGCAGTCAATCACCCGCGCGCCGGTTTCGGCAAGTGCCGTCAAAACGGCCTGACGCAAAGAAGCGGCAGATAAGCGGGAGTCGTTTCCTACGGCAACCGTCAGCTCTTCCGCCTTTTTACCTGTCCGATCTGCCAGCCAGCGGACAAACGCCCTGCCTAGCGTACCCGCCGCTTCCAGGGTAAAATTGACCGGTTGTCCAGCAATGCCCTCCAAGGCGACTCCCCGGATGTCGCTGCCATTTTGCAAACTTTTCCACTGTTCCGCTGTCACGGCATGTTCCTCCTTTGTCTGTTATGCCGCGATCCGCAGCTTCTTTATTTCCTTGTCCATGCGAATGGTATTGATCAGGTTCACAATAAGCCAAACATGGAATGCCACATCGATGATAAGCGAGGGGATCGCCGCAAGATTAATCAGGGCCAACAGCGTATCCAGAACAAATAAGACCAGCGCGATCCACACCGGCACGATATACTTTCTGCCAAGGAAATACAGCAGCAAATAAAGACTAAGGATAACGACGCCCACTACGCATACCACAGCCACCGCTTGCGGTGAAACAATAACGGCTTCTTCCGTAACCAAATTCCAAGTATAAGCGGCAAAGGGTAAATCATAGGAAACAAGATACGAGCTATAAGGGAATGCTATGCCAATGTCTGTAAAAAAGGCAATCATATTCACCGCCGAGAGGACCACCATCACAAGCAGCCCGTTCCAATTCTTGCTGCGCCGGAGACGGTAGGCCGCTTCCTGCTGTACGCTATCCGACACCGGAGCGGGAACCACCTCAACTTCTTGTTCCCGAGGCGTTTCCCAATCCGAGGACGCCGGGCCGGTATCCTCCTGGGTTTCACTCTGGCTCCATTGCGCTTCCAGCTCCTTGGTTGGATCCGTCAGCTCCTCTGCGGCATTTTTCTGATCTCGTTCCTCCATGCAAAATTTCCTCCCTATTGTTGGTTATAATCTAAGTAGCATTATAGCAAACAACGCAGGCGATTGGCAAGAAATTTCTTCCTTTTCAGCGTATTCTCACGAAATCTCTTTTTTCTTATAAATGCGGATGGAAAGCAAAACGGACAGCACCATCACAATAAGCAGCGCCACAGGCAGAAAGGGCAGTAGTTGTTCCCAATTGAAATCGTCCGGCAGAGAGATACCCAGCTTGGATAAAAAGAAGACCAGCGCCACAGGCAATACGATCAGCAGCAGCATTAGCAGCCGGCCTTTTTCCACTCCAAACCGAAATAAAATCGGGAGCAGTACCGCCAGAAAAAACAACCCGATCGCAACAAATGCCACAGACTCCAGCAGACTCTGCGCTACCGTTGCCTGATCGAACAAAATCAGGCAGACGGTACTGAAAACAAACGCCGTTCCGCACAGAAGAATGCCCAGCAGGTATTTGCTGACGACCATCTGGCTGCGGCTCACCGGCATGGTCAGCGCATACCGGTCCCATTTTGCCCGCTCGTCGTAGGATAGCGCGGTGATAGGAAGTATAGCGGAAACAATGGATAACGCCCCGCCGAACATGGCCATGGAATCGCTGGTCAAACTCAAAACAAAGTAAAAGACCAACAAGACCAGCAAAATAAGACCTTGTTTTTTCAAATTCAGTAAGTCTTTCAGCAGCAATCCTTTCATGATGCTTCCCCCTTTACATAGAACAGCATAATGTCTTCCATTTGGGCGGGATCCTTCACCAAGCCGGAAGGAACGTCTCGCTTCTCCAAAAGCGCCTCCACGCCAAAAGAATTTTTTCGATACCCCCGTACTCTGCCGGACGGTAAGGCTCGGAATTCCTGTTCGGAACACTTGACGATGCAGTATTTATCCAGCAATTCGTCCTTGGGCTCGGTGAAGATGACCTTTCCTTTGTGTAAAAAAGTAATGTAATCGCAAATTTTTTCCAAGTCGCTGAGGATATGAGAGGATAAAAAGATGGAATGATCTTCCTCCTGAATGAATTCCAGGAACACGTCCAAAATCTCGTCCCGTACGATCGGATCCAGCCCGCTGGTCGCCTCGTCCAAAATCAACAGCTTGGCATCGTGAGACAATGCCACGGCGATGGAAAGCTTCATCTTCATCCCTCGGGAATAGTCCTTCACCGGCTTGGTTTCCGGCAATCCGAACCGTTTCAGGTAAGCTTGGTAGGTCGTCCGGTTCCAGGTCCGGTAGACGTTCTTCATCACGCTCTGTACATCTTTGGCACTGAGATTCTCGGGAAAGGACGTTTCGTCCATCACCACGCCAAGATGCTCCCGCAGACCCTTGCTGTTCTCCGTTTGTCCCAGAAGGCGGATGCTTCCCTCGTCTCGTTTGATCAAATCCAGAAGAAGCTTGATGGTTGTACTTTTGCCCGCTCCGTTTTCCCCAATAAAACCCATGATGCAGCCTTGCGGCAGTGTCAGGGAAACATGATCCAGATAGAATCCATCGAACCGCTTGGATACATCGCGAAGTTCCATGGCTGGAATGGTAGTTGTCATAGTCGTTCCTCCTCATGATATAAGGTTTGCAGCATTTCCGATAGTTCTCCCAGCGGAATACCCGCTATCTTGGCGGTATCCACCGCTTGCTGCAGATAGGCTTCGGCAATGCGGAGCTGTTCCTCGCGAATCAGCGCGGCGTTCTGACGAGCTACAAAGCTGCCCTTCCCCGCTACCGATTCGATAAACCCATCTCGTTCCAATTCCTCATAGGCTCTTTTGGTGGAAATGACGCTGATTCGCAGTTCTTTGGCCAAGAGACGCAGCGAAGGCAGCGGATCGCCCGCCTGCAAATTTCCTACAATAATTTGGTTTTTGATTTGTGACGTAATCTGTTCGTAAATTGGTTTGTCACTGGAATTGCTGATCAGGATGTTCACGCATCCGCCTCCCACCGTTTTGCTCTGCCGGTACGAAGGCTGTTTCTGCCGTTCATACTGTGCATATATATTATGCACAGTATGAACGGATCTGTCAAGCAGAAAATAAGGGGCAAAAAAATTTATTCCCGTGTGTCCCGTCCAACCTGCAGCAGGGCCATAAAAACGACGCCAAGTAATCCGCCGAGCGCCAATCCGGTTAAAAAAGCGGTCATTCTGTCAACACATCCTTTCCCGGTAAGTATGGACAGAGGAAGAAAGCCGTATTCGTTCTGTACCGTATCTCGTTTAAATTAGATTTCTGTTTTTTTAACAATTTTGCTGCTCGGCCGCCCAAATACCGGGGAAGCCGTTTCTCTGCCAAGGCTTCCGGAATGTTTTACCGATCTCTTTTTTTCGTTGGCCGATGAACGGAAAAGAAAAGATGAGCGCGGACGCATTACCATCCTATCTGGAAACGCTGATCGATCGAAAGGCAACTCCTTGTCATCGACCTTTGAGGCAAAACAATCCTGCGGGCCCTTATGCGGTAACATCAGAATCTTACGCGTAAATGTTGGGGAGCTTCGTTTTTTGGTCCTAGGAATCAACTCGCCGCTTTCAGAACAAACTACCTTTCCCGTAAGTCCACGAAACATCTTGACTAGAATCTATGCCTATGGTAATCTCCATTTCAAGAAAGGAACCGTTTCTATGAAAAAGAGAACAGCAGCAGTTATTTTAATTCTGTATCTGGTTGTTGTGACTGTCTTTACCGGGTGCACAAAAACATCATTAGGATCCGTTGGCAGCAGCGGTTGGGATCGGGAAACGGGAGAAGGCAGCGCCATGCAGCTGGATGCCGCTCTATCCGCCGTTAAAAATGCCGGTATCGGGATCCAAGAAGAATATACTTCTGAAACTGCAGCAGTAGAAAACATAGCAGAGGCATTGAGATCCGTTCTCGAAGACTATGATGTTTTCGTTGATAATATAACGATAACCAGAGAGGGCTACTGGGATGGTTATGATGAAAACGGACAATTCTTTTACGGCAATAAGCTCTGCGACGTTGAGATCATTCTTACAGCCGGACAGGACGTTCGAACGGTTCATAAAAGTATACCGTTTGGGGTAAAAAGAAGTTCCTCTCCGACGCCTGTTGGTTAGCCTGCATCAGGACACACGACTTGCTGCGGATCGTGGAAATACGCTATTCCAGGATTTCGGTTTTCTCAGGATGACATAAAAATTTTGTAAAATACGCGGAACACCGGAAATGACGCCGCTATATGATATCACATACCAAGGAAACATCGATCCCCCTGCCCGACTTACCGATCCAAAAAGATACCGCCAACCTTCCATCCCTCCAAAATCGCTCCGCCCGGCTGCCTCAGCATTCCTAGCCGGCGGCATCCGGGCCAGTATTCTTTCTCCGTTGCATACGCCCTCTCAACCGCATGGTTCCCCTTGATTTCCTCTCCTCCTTCTTCGCTTCGATGGTAACATATGTTTGACAAACCTACACAATTATTTTGTAGAATAACCTTTTCTTATCTGGACAATTCCGTTGAGTTCCGCTATACTGGATAAGCTAAAATCAGGAAAAGGGGATATGCGATATGCGAAGAAAACAGACCGCGCTGCCGGAGAATCGGAGGGAGGCAATTTTTCAAAAAATCAACCCTCTCATCATTGGTATTTTTTCGCTGGCGGTTATCGTGATTGGCGTCCGCTTCATTCTGGAACAGAATCCTTATAGTTATACATTAACTTTTTTATCGCTGCTTTTTCTTCCTCTGCCTTATCTCTTCTACCGGATATTCCGCATCAAGCCGCTCTATCAGCTCAACGTGCTAATCTACGTGTTTGTATTTGCCGCCTATACGTTCGGCGTAGCCATGCGGGGCTACAACAACATTGCTTGGATGGATAAGGTGACGCATGGTATTTCCGGTGTGATTTTTACGTTTGTGGGATTCCTCCTCTTCTATATCCTGAAGCCAGAGAAAAAACGGAATAGGAAGGATTGTGCCCAGGTCTGTTTCTTCAGCGTCTCCTTCTCCATGACGATTGCCGTAATTTGGGAAATAATCGAATACATCATCAACTTCATATTACACAACGATCCGCAGCGAGTCGCAGCCACCGGAGTCAACGACACCATGCAGGACATGATCGCCTGCGGCATCGGTTCGCTTGTGATGATGCTATCCATCCTTCTTTATTACCGAAAAAACAGGAAACTCCTGCTCACCGGAATCGTGGATACCTTCGTCCGGCGCTATGACAACGCCTGACAAGGCGGCAGAACCTCCGCCAGTTCTTTCATTTGACTGACGAGTTGGGACGCGCCGGCCTCCCGAAGAGCCTTTTCCGAAAAGGTACTGGTGACGCCGATGCTTTGCATACCCGCCGCCGCTGCTCCCCGAATACCGCTGAGCGCGTCCTCGATTACCACGCACTGCTCCGGCGGCAGGCCCATTCCCGCTGCTGCCTTCAAAAAAATTTCCGGATCCGGCTTGTTGTGAATCACCTGATCTCCCGTGATGACACAGGCAAAAGCGTCTTCCGGTATGTGCGCCGCACGCAAATTGGCGTTTACCTTGACCCAATCCGCTCCGGACGCTACCGCGAGGAGGTATCCTTTTTGCCGCAGTGCCAGTAAGGTTTCCGGAACCTGCTCAAACCGCCGGATTTCCGCATCGACAATCCGACAGTAAATTCCGTATACCACATCCTTCATGTCATCCCGGTATTCCAACCCGTATTTTCTGGCTACATTACCCAGAAAGCTGGCCTCCCCTGTTCCCACATAGGGCCGGAAATCATCCTCTATAGGAGAAATACCATACTGCTGCAGCCCCAGAATCGACGCTTTATACATTGTCGGCTCCGAATCCAGCAAAACGCCATCCATATCAAACACAATTCCCCGAATCATTCTACCCTCCCGCACAGCGGCTACGCCGTCACGCCGATTACCGCGCTCATAAACCCATCCAAAGATAAGTGGACCAACAACCTCCCATCGGCGGAAAACCGGATGGGAAGATTTTTTACCAATCCCGTCGCCGGATCCAGCAGCCTCGCTGCCGATACCGGATTTTGTTTCAGCAGTACATCAACGTGCACCGGCGAGGATGCGGAATTCACAAACAGATAGGCCCGATCGAAGCCAAACGCCGTATGTTCCTTGCTCATGCAAAGCACGGCTGGGTTGTCGGAAACCAGTTCTGCTTCCGGAATCAAATGATTCCGGACAATTTCGGCAATTTCCGCCGCGGAACTGCTGTTGACCACGGAGGAAGACGCCAATAAATTGCACAGCCGGCGTTTTTGCTCCACTTCCGTCATGTCCAGAACGGGCAGTGAAACCGACAGCGAATCAAACACCACCAGGGTTCCGGCCCGGGCCGCTTGTTCCAGGCCGGTCACCAGCGCATCAGACAACGTCACGACTCTCGGTACAATCAACACACGATATCGGCTCTGTTGCGCCCCCCCTGTCACACAGCCATCCCCTGCCGGTCTCAGCTGGGTCAGCGCTACCCGGCTCAAGCAATCAAACTCCAGTTGATTTTGCAGAAGAGACACCAAAATGCTTTGCCAGCTTTCCTGGCAAATATGCCCGCCTTCTCCGAAATTCCGTTCTTCCAGCGTTTTTCCGGAACCTTTTGCAGTGACCCAAGCGCTCTCCACCGGATAATATACCCCAATGGCAGCGCTGCTCCGTCCACCATCAAAGACCTCCCCCAGTCTGGCCGTATAAGCACAAAACCGGACATTATCCTCTGGTGAAATATACGAATCGCTGTAATAGGAGGCGAACAAATCCACACCAAGAGCAAACTGCACGCCTGCTGCGCCCATCATCTCCGAAACGGTAAAATGCTGCCGCTCCCAATGTTCCACATCGCCGGATACCTGCGAGATAACATGCCTGCGTCCATACCACTTTGCCGCAGAAGCAATCAGTTTGGGTCCGGCCGCCTGCCGGAGAATGTCCGCCGGAGTGGTAGTCATCATGTCCACGCCCGGAATACTCAGATGTCCCATAAACCGGAACAAATCCCCTTCCACCAAAGCATGCTGCAGCAACGACTCTTCCCGCATCAAATGGCCGGAAAATGCGATATCGTGTTCCAAACAAAAATCGCCGATCTGTTTGAAAAAGGCTTCTTCATATAGAGAAGAAAGCATTTCATAAAACTGAACCCGCACTTTGGTTGCTCTTGCGTCGGTTCCCGCAAAGAGATAATGAAGAACGCTTGCAAGGTGATAACCATAGCGCAAAAGAAACTCATCGAGCAGAAAAGGCTCCCATACCACAATACGCGGGTGCTGGCCGCCTCCCGGTTCCCGTATCGGGTCGCGGACCTGCCTGGGCTGAATAGAAGGATCGCTGTAACTTGCCATCAAAAACGGTTCTTCCGTAAAAAAAGCTTCCACGTCCCGGCCGAAAAAATCGCCCACCGACTCCTGATAACGAGAATACGTATTTTGCAGAAACGCGGCTACCGCATCCCGGTTCAAAACGCTGAGATAACGCCGGGATGCATAAGAGTTGTATTGTGCGTAGGAGCCTTCATAAAAATAGCTCCAGGTATAGTAACAAACCAGAAACCGTCTTTCCTGGGCGGTCCAGCGAAGCGTTCCTTTCTCATCCAAAAAAGAATGCAACTCTATCGGTGCGCCGCAGACGCAATCTACCGCTGCGTCCTCCGGTACGGTGGAGAACCGCTCATCCGCAACGGACCACTCGCCGTCCCGCAGCGGCAGCGCGTACACTGCGGTCACCGCTCGGCAATCTTCCGGTTTTTCTACTACCACTTCTTCCCCGGGCGACACAAGGCAGAACCGCCCAGCCAACGCCTTGGCCTGATACTCCGGATTCTCCGCCAGTGTGGCGCCGCCTGCCGTTCCGCTGGGATGCCCTTCTTCATCGTAAATCCAAACCCGGAGCTCCTGGTAAATCGCCTGTCGTACCGCATATTCAAACAGAGTCCAGTTTTCTTCGCTGCGGAGATAATCCTGGTACTCTACGTTGGTCATCAGGCCGCCATATCCTTTTTGTTTCAATTCCAGCAGCCTGGCGTCCACCACTTTCTTTTTATCATTGAAGTCCCATGCCGCGTGATCCGTAAATTGAAAGGAATGCTCAATTTTCAACGGTCGGTAACGATTGCCTGGTTTCCGAAACAGATCAAAATTCATCGTGCCTGCCTCCTTGCGGTAAACTCACATCGTTTATTATGTCACAAGGGAAGGATTCGGTCAAGGCAAACTCCTGCTTGGCGCACTATTCCGGCGCAGCGGGATCGGCTCCCAGCAAATCTACATAAATCACATCGGAAACCATACCGTCCACAGTCAGGAAACGGGCCATCCGTCCGTCAGCCAGAAGATACGCCGGTGTAAAAAACAAACTTCCCGTGTCGGCGCAGGCGTCTCCCAGCTCCTCCTTCACCGTATCGAACGACTGCCCGCGGAAGGAAATCAAGTCCCGGACCGGGAGCGGATCGTAATTCAGCGTATACACCGTTCCCTTCTCCGGATGAAAAGCCGCCACACCTTTTACTATATTTTCCTCGCTGCAAAGAATTACCGCCGCCGTACTGCCCTCCCGGTAGACGACGATCTGATTGTAATCCTGCCGGGATCGGCCCTGATACAGATCGATTGCCTGTCCTCTTGTCATACCGATTTCCACCTGTTCGTAGATCGCCGGCGGTACCGAAGGTTCCGGGGAATCAGCGGCCCCGGTACAGCCGGTGATAAAAAAAATACAGCACATGGCAGTAAACAAACAGGAGATGGATCTTACTATTGTTTTTGATATCATGTTTCTCATCCTTTCTCCGCGGCGGCGCCGTTTGGGTAAAAAAAGAAAGCCTTTCCGTCGCGGTGAAAAGGGCTTTCTTTCGGACAGCGCCATTTGGGCATAATGCTTTGATAACCGGCGCTGCGCATCGAGTTTCTTCATAATCTTGTTATCTCATCCTGTTTCTTCCCGTTCTCCGGATCACCTCCCCATTTTGTCAGCAAAAATCAGCAAAATGCGTTCCTTTTCAACCGATTGCACCCCCCATCCGGCAGGGATGGAGGGTGCAATCGGAAAAGAAGTTGTAAAGCATGAAAAGGATAGGCTTCGCCATCTCGCGCCTTTCGGCGTGGACTCCGCTACGATTTGTCGTTCCGGATCGGCCTGTCTGCGCGAAGCAGTCCCAGAATTCCCCGAAAGTCGCAGGAAAGAAACCAGCAGAGGAAGCATTGCCTTGTTCCTTTTACCTGGAAGTATATACGACAAAATTCCCTTTGTAAACTGCTGATTCTTTCAATTTTCAAAAAAAATTTTATGGACGGAACGAAAAAAGTAAAGTATATGAAAAAAGTCAAGGCAACAGAACAAACACACTGTTTTATTTGCCTTCCAACCCGCGGTTGACAAAACAAGGGTTGTGCGGGTATTCTTGTGTCAGGAAACACACAGGTTCCGCGGAGCGAAAGCAGAAGGGAGAGAAAGGATATGATCAGCCGTTTCCAAAAACAGACTGCCAGCCGAATCATTTGGCTCGCGCTCTCCTTGGTCTTTACCTTGGTGATCTTTTGGCATTCCGCACAGGACGGCCAGGCTTCCACTGCGGAAAGCTCGACGGTTACCGGAGCATTGCAGCAGGTTGTTGCCTTTTTCTCACCGGGAACCACCGTTCAGGAAGGTGCGGTACGGAAAGCTGCTCACTTTTTGGAATTTTTTATTTTGAGTATTCTCTGGCTGATGACGCTGCGGGCGTTTACCCGCCGTTTGCTTTCCAACATCTGCATTCCTTTGTTTTTGGGACTGTCCACTGCCGTAACGGACGAAAGCATTCAGCTTTTTTCGGAAGGCCGCTGTGCTCAGGTTCAGGATGTGCTTCTTGATTTCAGCGGCTATCTGGCCGGTACCGTACTTTGCCTGGCATTGCTTTTTCTGTTTGCCGGAATTTCCAAAAAAGCCCGCCGGGACAAAACAGCTGTCACAGGCGGGCAAAACGAACCAGATCGGTCGCGTTAGGTAGGAATGAGCAGTTTCTGACCGGGAAGGAGCAGGTCCGGGTTCTCCAATTCGTTGATTTGCTGCAGTACGTCCATCGGCGCACTATATCGTTTCGCGACCTTCCACAGGGTATCGCCGGGCTGGACCACATACAGCAGGATGGAAGGACGATCCGACAAATCCTTGTCATCATCCGAAACTTCCTCAACCTCCGTGATCACCGGAATACGGGAAACGCTGGTCAATTCTCCTTTTATGGCTACGGCAATACGCAGCTCCATTTCCTGAGCGGATAAAATACTGAAGCTTGTGTGACTGACCTCCGGCTTAATGGACACCTCCACGCCATCCGTCACTTCCCGCTGCTCCCAGGTTTGGGTGAACGGAATTTGCTGAGTAAAGGAAGCCAACGGCTGATTTTCGTCATTGGATAAGTAAAGGACGTTGCACACCACAAACCCATCCAGAGAAACGGTGCCATCCGCCGCTTCGTAATCCGCTTGGCCGATCTGCCCGGTTACATTCACGATTTCACTGACAGAAGGAGTCCCTTCCGGTTTTGCAACTACCTCTTTCAAGACAAACTGCGTGGCAATTTCGCCTACCTGCCTGGAAGCCGCCATCGTATCTTTCTTCAGTCCAAAATTTTTGCTGAGGGAATAGGCGTCGGTCAAAATATCATAGGATTTGGTTTCGTATCCCTTTACCGTCAGAACAATTGTGGCCTGCACGGACAAAATCCGCTTCTCTCCATCCCCGTCTTCTTCTACCTCCACATGGAAGGTTTTCAGGCAGGAAGCCAAATCCCAGGTAATGCCGTCATCCAGCGTGGGCAGCGGAATACTTTGTGAAAAAGGGATTTGATTCTCCAAAATCTGCATGCTTTGCGTTTGGTCGTCAGCCAAGTATAGGGTGCAAACAGAAAGGGTGCCGCGCACCTGCAGCTGATCGCCGGACAACGTCATGGAACTATCGCAGAGACGGGGATCGGAGCGAAGCAAGGTGAAAATAGAAGCTTTCCCTCCGGGCAACTCCACTCTTTCCTGTATTTCCACGGAGGAGGTCAAGGTTTCCGTTTTGTTGCTCACCGTAAAGCATTCCCGGTTGCACTGCAAATCGGGTAATCCTTCGAGTCCGGTGGCAATTCCTTTCTCCGCGCAGTTCTCAATTTTTGCGGATACCTTTACCACGCAGCGGAAAGACAGTTTACGGCTGTTGATCAGGGTATGATCCACATGTTCCAGGCAGCATGCCACGTCCCAATCCGCGCCGCTGCCGATGCCCGGCGCATCCAGTGATACCGTATGAGACGATTGGGTCTGCATCGACTGGATAGACGCGTCGGCGCTATCCGCCATATACAAAATTTTATATTGGATTGTGAAATCCACTACGACACAATCGCTGCCGGGGGTAACTTTATCCACCAGCGCGGTTCCATCCGCCGCCAGTACCTTCGCCGCATCCGGCATAGAATCCGGAACAATGCAATCATGCTCATACACGGAACGGTTGGGGGTAACCGGCACCACCTGATTTAATTTTACGTAATCCTTTATCAATTCCAGCATTTTGTTTGCCTCCTCACCTTAGTCTTGATCTGGGATATGCTATCTATATGCACGTCCCTTCTGCCTTATACCACAAATATCCCGTTTAGAATCCGCCGATAAATTGTCCCAGCAGCTCTTTCTCTTCCATGATTTCCTGCAGCTTCTCCAAACAGCTTTTCTCACACCACGTCTTACGTGTATTGTAGTATTTGTTGACAATCCGCCAAAGCTTTTGCGGAAATTGAAGAAGCAGCTTCAGTACCACATATTCCTCCTGGGAAATCGGCCGGACCGCGTTATAGTGGTCCATCAGATACTGGGCATCCGGTACGGACCAGCTGCATTTGCGCATCCTGCGCCGGAGGAAATTCGCGATATCGTATACCGGGAGCTCGATGCTGCAGCAATCGAAGTTTACCACGTAATCGCTGCGTATCCCGGTAAGAATATTATGTCCGGTGTAGTCCCGATGGCACAGGCAGCCTTCCTTACGATACTGTTCCACCAGCCGGTCGTACGGCGAGGCCAGCAGCTCATAATAAACCCGCTCTGCCAGGTCACAATAATAGTCGGCAATAGAAAGGAAAGCATAGTCAAATCGTCCCCTGTTTTTCTTTGCCAAGCGGCGGAAGCGCTTCAACTCTTCCTGACGCCGGCAAAAGATACTGGGAATCTGTCCGATATCGCAACGAATCCAGCGCTGAACCAAATTCTCCGTAATCGGCGGCGGCTCCGAGCCTTCTTCTCTTCCTTCTTCCGCGGCAAACCGCTCTTCCTCCATGACCTGCATTCCGGGCAGGATCATCTTGGATGCTTTCTCAGAAGTAAACCCTTTGGAGGCCCGATGGAGTTCCGCCAGCAGACGGGAGGCGGTGGCCAGATCCGTAAAATTATCAAAATTACATTCTCTTCCCGGCAGAGCTGCCGACAAGGTGTAATATGCCCCGCCGATTTTGGTGAACGGAAGGCTTTGTTGGGTGGTGAAGAACGTTTCCACACGCCGGAAGCGATTCTGTGTCAGATGCTGCTGCGCTGCATGGGTAAATAAAATCTTTTCCGGCGGAAACGTCAGCTGCTTCAAACGAAGCTGTTTGCGCGCCCCAGCCACCTCGATTATGTAAAAATCTCGCATTTGCGTGATGCGTTCTATTTGTATTTCATAGGCATCCTCAAGCAATTCTTTACTATCCAGTACCATGGTGTTTTCCTCCGATTTGTTCCCCTGCTCCGGACGAACAAATCCCTCCTTTCACTGATCTTTTGCGGCTGAATTGGGCAAAGATTAGTAAATTATATGTGCCCTCCGGTTGAAGTATGCGGGACAGATGTGGTATGATATCAGTGTTTTCAAGCATCAGAAAAGGAGTTTTCCTATGAATTATATTACAGTGTCCGCCGCGGCGAAGGTCAATCTCTCCCTCGATATTCTAGGACTGCGGGAAGACGGATATCACGAAGTCAAAATGATTATGCAATCCATTCCCTTGTATGATCAGCTTACCGTATACAAAAAAGCGCAGAAAGACAATTTGCCCACTCTGCTGCGTCAGGAAATTGAGGATTGCGTGGAAAAACGTCGTCGCTTTTTACAGTCTAAGGGTCTTTCCTTGGAAGAGGAGCAGGATGGCCCCGTTTATTTGACCAGTTCGCATTTTCGCTTGCCTACGGACGATAAAAATTTGGCCTATCAGGCAGCGGCCCTGATTCTGCGGGAAACCGGCTGCGCAGATAGGCTGGGAATTCATATCCACAAACGGATTCCCATCAGCGGAGGATTGGGCGGCGGCAGCGCGGACGGTGCAGGCGTGCTGCAGGCGGTCGACCGATTGTATGAACTCCATTGCCAGCCATCTCAATTGATGGAATGGGGAGCCCGGCTTGGTTCGGATATTCCCTTTCTGCTGCAGGGCGGAGCGGCACTGGCCACCGGAACGGGAACCAACCTCACGCCGTTGCCGGGTCTGCGCAGGGGATATCTGCTGATCGTCAATCCCGGAACCTTCCTTTCGACGGAAAAGGTATATAAAACTTACGATGCCATGGATATCCCGGCGGAAGCTCATCCTGATATCAACAGCCTAGTCAAAGCGCTGGAACGGAGCGATCTCCATTATCTTGCACAAAACATGAAGAACGTTCTGGAATATCCCGCTTTCCAGCTTTGCGGCGAGGTTTGTTCCCTGAAGAAAGAACTCGCCGCCTCCGGTGCGCTGGGTGCTCTGATGTCCGGAAGCGGCGCTACAGTATTTGCGCTGTACCGTTCCTACACGGAGGCAAAACGGATGCTGCGAAAATACCGGGAACAGCGGCACTTCTCCGTTTTGGTCAACTTGGAATCCGCTCGGTGACCGCCGAGGCTCTTTTACTCTTCCGATAGAATTCGTTCTCTTTCTTCCTCCGGCCCGGACCGGGAATAAGACTGGCCAGAATCGGTCCCAGTAAGGTAAACGCCAGGATAATGCCCCATTGCGCCAGGTCCAGCGGCACGGTTCGGAAGATGCTCTGCAAATGCGGTATGTAAACAACCGCCAGTATCATGAGGATGGAAACCGCGTCAGCACCGATGAGCCATAAATTCTCCCGCAGATCGATTTGAAACAGGTTTTTGTCTTCACTGCGGCATTCAAACGAATGCAGAAGCTGAACCATTACCAGCGTAACAAAGGCAGAGGTCCGGGCCAGCTCCAGCTGTCCTGTGGTCATCTGCACGGTAAGGAAAACGCCTAACGTGCTGGCTCCCGTAAGAATACCCCGAAATAGAATGTTCCACAGCATCCGTCCGTTAAAAATACCGGCGGTAGCCGCGATCGGCGGCCTTTCCATCAGGTTTTGCTCCGGTGGGTCCAATCCAAGTGCAATGCCGGGCAGACCGTCGGTTGCCAAATTGACCCAGAGAATCTGAATGGGATATAGAGGAAGCGGTACGCCCAGCAGGACGCCGCCCAGCATCGTCATGACCTCACCCAAATTGCAGGCAAGCATATAACGGATAAATTTCCGGATGTTGCTGTATATTGCCCGGCCTTGCTTCACCGCTTGGGCAATGGTCGCAAAATTGTCATCCATTAAGATCATGGCGGAAGCTTCCCTGGTCACATCCGTCCCGTTTTTCCCCATGGCAATACCAATATCCGCTTCCTTCACGGCAGGCGCATCGTTCACCCCATCACCCGTCATCGCCACCGTGTTTCCCATTTTTTTCAGCGCTTTGACAATCCGCAGCTTGTGCACCGGCATCACTCGGGCGTATACGGAAGCGGTCTCCGCCGCTTGGCAAAGCTCTTCGTCACTCATGCGCTCGATCTCTTCTCCCGTAATCACCCGATCACCCTTGCGCAGGATATTCAATTCTTTCGCGATGACAGACGCGGTTACCTTATGGTCTCCCGTAATCATAACAGTACGGATGCCGGCCCGGGTACACATGGCTACCGCATCCGGCACCTCGGGTCTAGGCGGATCGATCAGTCCCACCAATCCCAGAAAGATAAGGTCTTTTTCCTGTTTTTCCTGGATATTGGCGGCTTCTCCATCGGTCAGACGCCGCCAGGCCACCGAAATCACCCGGAGAGCGTCCTGGGCCAGATAGTTGTTGTATAACATAATTTTTCTTTTGGCCAGCGCGGTCAGCGGTTTTTTTTCTCCACCGGATTGGTACGCGCTGCATTTTGTCAGCAGCACGTCCGGCGCGCCCTTCGTAAACAAATATTTTGCGCCGCTGCGGTCTTTCACCACCACGGACATGCATTTTCTGGCAGAATCAAAAGGAAGCTCGCCAAGCCGGACAAAAGCGTCAGCCCAATCCTGACTGCTTGCGTTTCCTTCTTTGGCCAGTTCCAGCAAAGCTACTTCCGTAGCATCCGCACTGTTGTTGCAGAACCGGCAGACATCCAGTAGCCTTTGGACATCCGCTTTTTGAGCAGACTCTCCTACTATTTCATGCCATGTGGCCACACGCCGTACCGTCATGCGGTTTTGCGTCAGTGTTCCCGTTTTGTCAGAACAAATTACATTGGTGCTTCCCAGCGTTTCCACCGCAGGCAGCCGTCTCACCAAAGCATTCTGCGCTGCCATTTGCTGGACTCCCATGGCTAGAGAAATGGTTACAATAGCCGGAAGGCCTTCCGGTACGGCAGCGACCGCCAGACTGATTCCGGCCAGCAGCATTTCCATGACCGGTTCTCCCTTAAAGAGTCCAATGACGGTAACCAGCAGACAAATGACGAAGCAGCCCAATACAATGAATTTGCCCATTTTGGCCAGTCTCTTTTGTAGAGGAGTTTCTTCTTCCTCCACATTTTGAATCATTCCGGATATCCGTCCCATTTCCGTGGACATACCCGTATCGGTTACACCAAATACCGCGTGCCCGCTTACCACCAGCGTCCCGGCATATAACGAGCCCTCCTCTTTGTATACGGCTACCGACTCACCGGTCAGCATGGATTCATCTACATGAAGACCCGTTGCCTGAATGAGAAAGCCGTCGGCCGGGACCTTGTCTCCCGTGCTGACAAAAACAATATCGCCGGGAACAATTCGTTCCGATGCAATTTCTGTTTTCGTACCATCCCGCAGCACGGATGCTTTCAGCGCGGTCATGCCACGCAGCGCTTCGATGGTTCTTTCTGTGCGAAATTCCTGAATAAAGCCCAGGAACGCGTTGATTACCACGATTCCAATCATAACGACTGCTTCGATCCAATCCCCCATAAAGGCAGATAAAACCGTACACGCCAGCAGGATAATCGTCATCACATCGGTAAATTGCCCCAAAAACAATAAAATTTTTGACTTTTTCTTATGATTATCCAGTGTGTTCTTCCCGTATTTTAACAGCCTGTTTTGGGCTTCCGCGCTTGTCAAACCCGTGTATTCGCCCGTCATTGACAACCCTCCCTTACGAAAACATCCTATTCGGGACAAGGCTGAAATATACCCGGGACAATCCGGACGGTCTGGAAAGATTCTATTTTTTTCTTAAAAACGCCTATTTATGATATTTCTCACCATGGTTGATTTTCATAGCCCGATACCACTGTTCCAGAATCAGAAGACGAGCCAATTGGTGCGGAAACGTTAACCGGGACAAACAGAATCGGAAATCAGCCCGTTCTAAAACACGCGGATCCAAACCATCTGATCCGCCGATAACCAAAACAAAATGGGACGTTCCTCCGGTCATGGCCCGGTCAAGGAAAGAAGCAAATTCCAAAGAATTCAATGTTTTGCCCTGCAGATCCAGAGCAATGACGTACGCGTTGTCCGGCAGCATCCGGAGCAGCGAATCGCCCTCCTGGGCGACCGACGGCTCTTCTGCCGCCTCCCGGATTTCCAAACGGCAATAGCGGGAAATTCTTTTGCTGTAATCTGCGATAGCCTGGCGCATATACGCCTCTTTGATTTTGCCAACGGCAAGTACGGTAACTTTCATCCCAACCGCAGCACCTCGCTATAATGGGTTCGGGAAGCCACAATCAACGCCACATCCCGGCCAACTACAATTCCTCGTTCCCACAGCATGGATCGAGTTGTTTCATAAGCGCACTCCGGACTATTGTTTTCCTGGCTCAAATGACCCAGCATAAAATACTTCGTTCCCTGAAGGACCATCTCGCTGACCAGGTCTGCCGCGCAATCATTGGATAAATGTCCATGATTGCTCAAGATTCGCTGTTTTAAAGGCCAGGGATACCTGCCTGTCCTGAGCATTTCCACATCGTGGTTGGATTCCAGCAGGATTAGCTCGCACCCTCTTAAATTCTCACGAATTTCATCGGATACAAAACCGATGTCCGTTGCTACCCCGATTTTATGCGTTCCCTCGGCAAACGTATACGCCATCGGATCCGCCGCGTCATGGGGAATGGGATAACAGGAAACGACGATGTCGCCTAATACAAACGAACGTTGGTTATCCGGCTGGATAACACGTATGTTGTGCTCGCGGATTTTGCCCAGCTGGCGGGACATAGCCGACCACGTTTTTTCATTGGCGTAAATGGGCATATCAAAACGGCGGGACAACACGCCCGCCCCCATAATATGATCCTGGTGCTCATGGGTGATGAAGATACCCTGAATGTCAATGGGATCCTCTCCAATAGAATATAGGGAGTTTATAATCCGCGTACCGCTGACGCCGGCATCCAGAAGAAGCCTCGTCCTCTCCGTACCGACAAAAATGCAATTCCCGCTGCTCCCGCTGAACAGGCTGCAAAACTTCAACATAAGTGCTCTTCCAAAATCTCCTCACGTACAATGTCCGCGCCCAACAGCGCCAGCTTTTCTTCCATCCGGTCATAACCCCGGTCAATGTATTTGATATCGTAAATATCTGTTTTGCCATCGGCCGCCAGAGCGGCGATAACCAGGGCGGCTCCCGCCCGCAAGTCCGGACAGTGCACCGGAGCGCCTTTAAAATGCCGACCCCCTCGAATCGATGCGACCCTGCCATTGATTTTGATATCGGCGCCCAAACGCTTCAACTCGTCCACATATTGAAAACGAGAATCCCAGACGCCTTCGGAAACGGTACTTTCCCCGGCCGCCAACGAGAGCAGTGTGGTAATCTGCGGCTGCATGTCCGTGGGAAATCCGGGATAGGGCAGCGTCTTCACTTTCGCGCTCCGCGTCGGTCCCTTGTCAAAAATCCGGATCCAGTCTTCGCCTTCCTCCACTCCCACATTCATCTCCTGCAGCTTCGCAGTCAGGGATTCCTGATGGCGGGGAATTAAATTTCGCACCGTCACGTCGCCTTTGGTAGCCGCCGCAGCGATCATAAACGTGCCGGCCTCGATTTGGTCGGGAATAACAGAATATTCCGAAGTGGACAACAGCCGCTGCACACCGCGGATCCGAATGGTATCCGTTCCGGCGCCTTTGATGTTGGCACCCAAAGAATTCAAAAAATTCGCCACATCTACCACATGAGGCTCTCTTGCACAGTTTTCAATCACAGTCAAACCCTCTGCCCGGCAGGCGGCCAACATCAAATTAATAGTAGCTCCCACAGAAACAACGTCCAAATAAATATTGCAGCCGGTCAACGTGCTGTTCTTTGTGTGCGCCTTTACCATGCCGTATGCCTCTTCAATCTCCGCACCAAGGGCTTGAAACCCTTTCAGGTGCTGGTCGATGGGACGAGGTCCTAAATTACAGCCGCCGGGCAGGGAAACCTCCGCGTTGCCGCACCGTCCCAGCAGGGCGCCGATAAAATAATAGGACCCCCTGAGACGGCTTATCTTCTCATGGGACGCTACGTAACAATGGACATTTGTCGAATCTATGTAAATCGTATTTTCATTCTTCCATTGACAAACAGCGCCAAGTTCCGTCAAAATATTTAATATAATATCAACGTCGATTACATTGGGCACATTTTCAATGACGCAAGGATTATCGGCCAACAGGACAGCGGGTAAGATAGCAACCGCGGCATTTTTGCTGCCGCTGACGACAACATCGCCCCGTAAAGGAGTCCCGCCGTTCACCACTAATTTATCCACAAATATAACACCCACTTCACATGAAATTCGGCTTGTGTGTATTTCAGACTTCCTTCCAATACAGCGGATACAGTATAGCATAATTGCTGTCAGGAGAGCAAGTGAAACTTTGTGTCGTTTCAGCAGCTGCCATTCGGATAACGGGACTCCTTTCGTGCGGTCGGACTTTCAGTTTGTTTTTTTCTTCTCGTATTTTGCTTTGGTGGCCATCCCGCCCCGGATGTGCCGTTCTGCTTTGTTTTCTTCCAGGACCCTTCTTACTTCTTCCGCCAGCGATGCGCACAAATCAGGAAGCCGTTCTGTCATATCTTTGTGAACGGTGGATTTGCTGACTTCAAATTTTTTCGCGGCAACTCGTACAGTGCAGTTATTCTCCAGTATGTAATGGGCTATTTCGTATACCCGGTCTTCAATGTAATCTTTCAAGCATAAAGCCCCCTTGATCTGCCTGTTCCCATATGAGTATATGCGATCTGCCCTCGATTGATGTACAAATCTTTTTGCAGAAACCTGCGACGTTAAAACAGAATAAACAAATTGTGTCAGCACACTATTTGTTCCCTGCGGTAATACTATTGATGATGTTTTCATGTTGGGAGCCAGCGAGCGATAACAAATCGTGAAATTTATTTTTTAAAAATTATTTTATTTTTTTATTTTGTGACTATCATGTGACCGCACCATGATAAAGTGATCTTGCAAATTGAGGTTCCATCGGTGATCCACCTGGCGAAACCGGAAAGAAAAGGCTGCCAACGTATAGAAATGTCAGGATAGAACGGAGTAGAGGAAAATGACGGAGGGAAAGGCAAAATTCATTGTTTCGATTCAATTCCAGCAAAATGCCACATGGCAGGGAAGCATCCAGTGGGTAAATGAGAACAGAACACAAAAGTTTCGGAGTGCGCTGGAAATGCTGAAACTGATGGACGAAGCCCTCAATGACCAAAACAAGGAAACACCCGCAAGCTTTCACGGCAAAGCGGAAGACAACAATTAGGAAGAAAAGAAGCAATTAGGAAGAAGATAGGAAAAGGAGGAAACAAGGTGAAACGAAGATTTTTGAGTATGCTGCTTGCACTGGCGATTCTGTGTACGACCATTCCGGCCGGCTTGGTTGGCGTCAGCGCCGAGGCCTCGGACAAAGCAGTCCTGCGGCCCGGATCGGTAGGGAATCTGGAGAAAGACAGCGCCCGTATCGAGAAATTCGCAGAAGCCACCGGCAATCCAAACGAGTACATTATTACTCTGACGGTGGAAGGGAAAGACATTACCATCAGCGAGGGCGCCGACATCGTTCTGGTGATCGACACGTCGGGAAGTATGAGCAACTCGCTATCATCGATGAAGCAGGCGGCGTATGATTTCGTCGATCAGCTTTTGACAAAAGGATCCACCAACCGGATCTCGGTGGTCCAGTACGCTACCAATTCATCTGTGGTAAAAGGCTGGACGGCATACCAGGCCCCTTCAGAAGGGTCGAGGGAAGCCAACTCCGTCATAAAAGGCGAAATTAAAAAGCTTACCGCAAACGGCGGAACCAACACACAAGCAGGTATTCGCACGGCCAATCAGCTTTTGGCGGAAAGCACCGCTTCCAACAAATATTTGGTTTTGCTCAGCGACGGAGAACCCACCTACAACTATAAACCGGTATTTCAAAATGTCGTGCTGCATTGCGACAAAGATTATGGATGGTTTGGAAGTTGGAGTTGTGACAACACCAAGGTTGTCAGCGCGGAGCAAAACGGCTACGATTATACCAAGGTAGAAGGTTCCGGAAGCCGGACGAACTACAATACCACTCTTAGCGGCACATGCAACAACGGGCGGTCGCATACAAATGTGCGGTATCCGTTCTCCAGTTCGCAGGCCGCTTTGGACGAAGCCGCTTTGGGAAAGGCAGCCGGATACACATACTATACCATCGGCTACAACGTAGACGATACCACCAGAGAACTGCTGAAGGAACTGGCGTCAAAGGATGACAAGCAGCAGCCCTATTATTTCGGTGCCAGCACCAGCAGCATTCAAACGATTCTGAAGGAGATTGGCAACAGCATCACCGAAAGCATCAAGGACACGGCGGTAGTGGATCCCATGGGTACCATGGTAAACCTGGTCTTCTCCGGATCGGAGCCGCAGCAGTCTAATCAGCAAAATCTCCCCAACGGCGGATATTATGTAACGCAAGGTGCGGTTTCCTATAATAAAGAGACCGAGACATTCTCCTGGCAGCCGGGATTGGTACGGGAAGGTACCGTAGCCATGCTTCGCTACAAAGTTGTGCTGGATGTCGAAGCGCCCGGCTTCGATATGGCAAAGGCCTATCCCGCAAACGGCACCACTACCTTTACCTACTTGAAGCCTTACGCAGAAGAATCGTCTGTCCTGGAATTTTTGGTTCCTACGGTGACAGGTACCTACGGAACGTATTTCGTACGGGGCTATCTGGTGAACGAAGAAGGGCAGCCCATCTCCTCAGACGGCAAGGTTACCACCAAAGAAAACGCGGAAGTGGTATACGGCGCCACCGCTGTTATCAATCCGCGGAATCAGAACAACCAATGGAACTACGGAACCAAGACGCTCAGCGCATTGTCTGTTACCGGATATACTCTGGTAGGAAACGAAACGGAAAACGTTTCCATTACTCCGGAGAACAGAACGGGAACCGCTTGGTTTGCTTATCGGCAGAACCAGGAAACCTTTACAGTAGAACATTATTTTCAGGGACTTGACGGAACCTTTGTAAAGGCTTCACCGACGGCTGCTGATAGCGGAAGCATCCTCTACGGTGAGAGCAAATACGCTCGGGACTTCGTTCGGAACGAAATCGGTTTTACCTATGTTCCAGGCCTGGCAGGATCGGTGGATACCATCACGTACTCTGAGGGCAGCCAGACCGGCTTGACATTGAAGCTGTATTATACACGGAATACCACGGATTTAGTCGTAGAGTATGTCTTTGAAGGCGGACCGAAGGATAGTACAAGAGAACTTCGCTCCCCCAATCCTAAGCTGCCGATCGGCTCCATTGTAAACGCAGAGGATTATTTGTTGGATACGACGGGAGAGAATGCCAACTACCGCTACGTCAGCGCGGAATATCTCGGTTTGGGAGAAAACAACACGCTGTTGAATACACCGGGCGGAAAAGTGATTCTTACCTACCGTTATGCGGAAGTAACCGTTCAGGTAATTCATCAGTATCCCGGTGAAAGAGTACCGGAACAGGAAAAAACACATTTTCTGAATGACGTGATAACGGTTTCTGAGGTCGCCAGGCCCAAGACATCCTACAAAAATGTTTTGTATCGTGTTACCGGCACCGAAATCACCGTAGGCGGGACTTCGGCCAGTGCGGCCAACGATCAGCTCACATTGTCCGGCAACGCAGTCATCGTCATCAATTATGAAATTGCTGACGCGGGTCTCCGTATCGAATATTACTTTGAGCAGTTGGACGGCACCTATGAAAAAAGCGACTATGTCCAGACGGACTCCATCGAGTTCGGGCAGATTAAGTATGCTTCCGCCTATCAGATTACCGAGTCCGGATTCACCTATAATCCAGCGCATCCGGAGGCCATTTCATCGGTCAGCTTTACCGAAGGGTCCGCACCCAGCGGTAATCTGCTCACACTGTACTACGACCGGAACCAGACTACCTTTACAGTAGAATACTACTATCAGAAACTGGACGGCACGTACCATACCACGCCGGATGCCACAAGAGCTCCGGAAGCGTTCGTGTTCGGCCAGGTAAAGGAAGCAAAAGACTATCTCCGTAACCAAATCGGATTTACGTACGATTCCAGCGCTCCCGGGAAGGTGGACAAAATCAGTTATTTGACCGAGACCCCGGACGGTACCGTTCTGAAGCTGTTCTACAAACGCAATCAAACCACTTTCACCGTAGAGCATTACTATCAGAATCTGGATGGCACGTACCATACCACGGCAGATGCCAAAACGGACCCGGCTGTGTTCCAGTTTGGCGAAGAAAAATTGGCAGCCGATTATTTGTGGAATCGGACCGGATTTACGTACGATTCCAGCGTGGCGGGAAGCATCACCAAGATCAGTTATCTGACCGAAACGCCAAGCGGTACCGTTCTGAAGCTGTTCTACAAGCGCAATCAGGCTACTTTCACCGTAGAGCATTACTATCAGAATCTGGACGGCACGTACCATACCACAGCAGATGTCAAAACGGACCCGGCTGTGTTCCGGTTTGGCGAAGAAAAATCGGCAGCCGATTATCTGCGGAATCAGATCGGATTTCAATACAATCCGAATGCGGCCGGCGGAATCAGCCGAATCAGCTACTTGGCCGCCGTTCCCACCGGTACGGTACTGAAACTGTATTATACGCGCAACACATTGGCGTTTGAAGTAGAGCATTATTTTGAGCAACTGAATGGTACCTTCGTCAAAGCGGACTCCACTGTGGAAGATCGTGGGACACTCCGTTTCGGAGATCGTCTCGAGGCCGCGGATTTCGTTCGGACCGTCGCGGATTATACCTACGACCCCACCATCGAAGGATCCGTCACGTTCCTCTCCTATGAGCAAGAACCCGCTTCGGGAACGGTGCTAAAGCTGTACTACACCATCAACGATACCGATTTAACCGTTGAATATCATTTCATCGGCGGACCAAAGGACAACACCGCGGAGAAGAGAGAACCCGATCCGGTTTTGAAGGTAGGAAGCGTTGTGCGGGCGGAGGATTATTTGGCGGACTTTGAGAATTACACGTACGTCAGCGGGGAATACAGCGGATTAGCTGCCGGCAACATCCTGACCGGTACTCCTGGTGCCAAAGTGATCCTGACCTACCGTTATGCGGAGGTCAATGCCAAAGTCATTCACCAATATCCGGAAATCGGGGATGTGGATGGCCGCAGCGAGACATTCTTCCTGAACAGCCAAATCGTGATTTCCGAATTTGGCGAACCGGTCACATTCTACAATGGCGTACTGTATCGGGTCAGCGGTACAACGATCACAGTGGGCGATCAGACTGTCAATCCGGAAAATGATCGGTTGACATTGACAGGCGATGCGGTCATCGTCATTCGCTACGAAGTAGCAGATGCCGGCTTCCGGGTGGAGCACTACTTTGAACAGTCAGACGGCAGCTTCGCTCTGGATGGCAATGTGGAAAGCGGAGCATTCGTGTTCGGCCAGACGGAAGAAGCGAGCAAATATGTCCGTACGGTCAAAGGATATACCTACAATCCGAACCACGCAGACGCGGTCGACCGCATTTCCTTCACCACGGTAGATGGACCGGACGGTACCACGCTGAAGCTGTATTACGAACTGGTGGATTATACGTTGACGATCCAGTATGTCTACAGCGAGGGCGGGCAGGCGGCGGAAACGTACACGGAAACACTTTGGGTGGATGCTCCGTACCGTGTCGTTTCGCCGGAGATTGAAGACTACACCCCGGATCGAACCGTGGTGGAAGGCATAATGCCAGACGAAAATGTGCTTATCATCGTAACGTATGAAGCCCAAGAAGAATTTCCGGATCCTACTCCACCGTTGGTTGACCCGGACAATCCGACTACCAGTGACGACGGACAATCGGTTTTGTATCTGCTGGCAGCCTGCGCCATGCTCTCACTGAGCGTGTGGATCGTCTTCTGGAGAAGAAGCAAAAAGTTACAAGAGAATTGATTTTCTAAATAAGAATTGAATAAGACGAATTGCCCCGGGACTGGTTACTCCGTTCCGGGGCAATTTTTATGGAAACAAAAAGAATCCTACTCGATACAAAAAATGGATTCAAAAATTATCGAAATATATTTTATATAAAAAAGGCTGTGCAGCGCAAAAAATTACTTCTTTTATCAAAAAGACGCCATTTTTTTGCGTTTTTTTACAGTTGCAATGCTTCTTTATATATTACGGTATGTAAGCATTACAAAAACAGTGATACTAAAAAATTTATTACATCTTTTTTCGAAACTTCAAAACGACCTGTTTCATTTTTCTCTTTCTCGCTCGCATTCCCTCTAAAAATAAAAATCAACGATTTTCAAAATGTTCATTCTGTGAACCTTCTTTTTGAAAATACATGATAGCCTAAGAAAAAGTGAAGAAAAAGAACAATCTGACAAGGAGGCTTCCCATGAAAAAGAGTAAGCAGAATACTACCAGAAAAAATACGTATGGAGACACCATTCGCCGGCTGCGGAAAGTCACCTACAAAAACGGAAAAGCACTGACACAAAAACAGCTAGCGATTGAACTGCAGTTGCGAGGATGCGATCTGAGTTATCAAATGGTCGGTCGTATCGAACGAGAAGAAAGAAGCCTTACCACCAATGAACTGGAAGCGCTAGCCGATATTTTTCAGACCACGCCTTCGGATATCCTGACCGGCGCAGCGCTGCAGCTGCTGCAAACCCAGAGACGAAGCGCTTCTTTGGTGGCAGAATCCTCCCGCAATCAGTAGCATCGGGACGATATTCCGCATAACATGTCATAGAACCGCATTATCAGGCTGTTCCTGTTCAAAACATTCGGGAACAGACATGGAAAAGGATGTGATCGATTGACATGACAATCTATACCGTACAGCCCGGAGACAGCGTTTACTCGATATCCCGTCGATTTGGTGTATCGCCGGAAGCTGTGATTCGGGACAATCAGCTGGCCAATCCCTCTTTGCTTCTGGTAGGGCAAGCGTTGGTCCTTCCCACCGATACCATTCAGCATACGGTGGCCGCCGGTGAGACATTGTATGCGTTATCCCGGCGCTATGGCATTCCCTCCGAACAAATCGCGGCGGCGAATCCTTCTCTTTCCAATCCCGCGTTGATCTATCCGGGACAGGTCCTAACGATTCCCCTGACGCAGCCACCGTCCCGGTCCATCGATGTAAACGGTTATGTTTTCCCCAATGTTTCCAATGCCGCCTTGCAAACTATTCTGCCGAATCTTACCTATATCAGCCCTTTCAGCTACAAAGTCCGGGCAGACGGAACCCTCGTTCCGCTTAACGAAGATCGCGTGATTCAGAGCGCCCGCCAAGCAAACACCGCTCCGCTGATGGTCATCACCAATATTTTGGAGGGCGGCAGTTTCAACAGCGATCTGGCCCGCGCCATTTTAGCAGACGAGTCTGTTCAAGACAATCTGCTAAACCAAGTGATCAAAACGCTGCAGCAAAAACAGTATAACGGTCTGGATGTGGATTTCGAGTATATCTATCCGGAAAACAAGGAAGATTACAATGCTTTTCTGCGTAAAACGACGGAACGGCTGCATCCTATGGGCTACACGGTATCCACGGCTCTGGCCCCCAAACTCAGCGCGGATCAAGCTGGTTTGCTGTACGAGGCGCATGACTATGCGGCGCAGGGACGCATAGTTGACCACATCATCCTAATGACCTACGAGTGGGGATACACCTATGGGCCGGCGCAAGCTGTCGCACCTCTCAACCAGGTGGAAAAAGTGCTGCAATACGCAGTCTCCGTGATTCCCAGTCAAAAAATTTTGATGGGCATGCCCAACTATGGGTATGATTGGACGCTGCCTTTTGTGCAGGGCAGTGCAGCAAGATCCCTGTCGAACCAACAGGCAATCGACCAAGCTGCCTCGGTTCACGCTCAAATTGAATTTGATCAAACAGCGCAAGCGCCATTTTACCGGTATTATGACAGCGACGGCAAAGAACATGTGGTGTGGTTCGACGATGCCCGAAGCATTCAAGCACGCCTGGAATTGGTGAAAAAATACAATTTGGGCGGCGTCAGTTATTGGACGCTCAACACCTATTTCCGGCCCAACTGGGTGGTCTTGCGATCTATGTATCAGGTAAACAAGGTGCTCTAACAGAACAACGGTCCCAACTCCAAATAGCAACGGCAGCCGCCCAAACCGGACGGCTTTCCTGCTTTAACCGGAAGGCCGGCGGGTCCACTTTTCTTTCTGAACAGAATCCTGTATAATAAGTTGTCGGAAGAGACAAAACGAGAGAGCGGAAAGGATTGACTATGAAACGCGTACTTGTGGCCATGAGCGGAGGAGTGGATAGCACGGTTGCCGCCAGCCTGTTGCAGCAGGCCGGTTATTCCGTTTCTGGTGCTATTATGAAATTGCAGCCAGGGGAACAACCAGGAATCGAGGATGCCAGACAGGCAGCAGGAAAGATGGGGATCCCCTTTCTGGTGTTTGATTTTGTACAACTCTTCCGGGAACAGGTTATCCAATATTTTGTAGAAGCTTATCTGGCCGGGCAGACGCCAAATCCGTGTGTCCGCTGCAACCAGACAATGAAGTTCGGTGCCTTTTTCCAAAAAGCAAGGGAGCTTGGCTTTGACGCTGTGGCCACCGGCCATTACGCCCGGATTCAATGGGAAGAAACCACCGCACGATGGAACCTGCTTCGATCGCAAAACCGGCAAAAAGATCAATCCTATGTGTTGTACGGGATGCGGCAGGAGCAGCTGGCTCATTGCCTTTTTCCGCTGGAGGCTTGCGCCAAAGAGGAAGTCCGCCGCTATGCCGCGGAAAACGGGTTTGTCAACGCGGCAAAACAGGATAGTCAGGACATTTGTTTCGTCCCGGATGGGGACTACGCAGCTTATATAGAACGTTATCTGGGACATGCCCTTCCGGAGGGAGCGTTTCTGGACCGGGAGGGAAACCCCATTGGGCGGCATCAGGGAATCGCCCGTTACACCATCGGGCAAAGAAAGGGGGTCCGGACCTCCTTCGGAAAGCCCTGGTATGTACTCTCCAAGGACGCGGATACCAATACGGTTACCATGGGGGAGGACGCTCTCCTCTATTCCACCGAATTACTTGCTCGTGACGTACATTTTATTTCTCTGGATCAGCTGACCGGGCCGCTTCGGGTCACGGCCAAAACACGCTACAATCAAAAAGACGTGCCGGCGGTCATTGAGCCAGCAGCAAACAAAGTCCTGGTCCGGTTCGATACGCCGCAAAGAGCCGTTACCGCCGGACAGGCCGTTGTGTTTTATCAGGAAGACGTGGTAGTAGGCGGCGGCACCATTGCGGAATCCCTGAACTGATTTCAGAAGGACAATGCGTCGTTTGCGCGCGGCAATAGGCCTCTCTGCCGCAGCCCGGCTTCATAAGCCACCAGGGTGGAAGCAAATCCCACATTGAGGGATTCGCAGGTGCCCAGCATAGGAATGATGGTTGGCGAGGCGTTTTTCTGCTGTCTCCACTCAGACGAGATGCCCTGAAATTCGTTGCCGGCTACAATGGCCACCCGGCCTCGGTAGTCCAGCTGATAATAAGGCACCGAAGCGGTTAAATCGGTCAAAATAATTTGGAAGTCGTTGGCCGCAAGCCAAGCGGTTACCTCGTCAAACGGAGCTTCCGCTACCGGCATCCAAAAGGCGGCCCCCAGACTGGATCGGATCAGACGGCTGTGCGTCAGTTTCACTCGCTGGTTGGTGAGAATGGCAAACGCCCCCCCCGCTCCATCCAAAGAACGTAAAATAGCCCCGATATTGCCGGGTTGTTCCTGTCCGTCCAAAACGATCGTCACCAGCTGGTCGGAAAGCGGCAGGTCGGAAAGTTTGGTGACGGGCATGGAAGCCACAATGAAAAAGCGGTCCGCTCCGTCCCGTTCGCTGATCTTCCGGCAAGCCTTCTCGGAAATCATCAAAGAGCGGTGAGCCCGGGACGCCAGCAGGCAAGCCAGCCGGGCCTCCTCTTCTGTCACAACAGCCTCCGGACAAAAAAAGAAATAGGGGATTGGCAGACCCTTTTGGCATAGCTTCTCCGCCGCCCATAACCCCTCGCAAAGAAACAGACGGTCACCGTTATCCACCTCTCCGGAAAGTCTCTTGTTGACCGCCAAATCACGGGCCAGCTTCACCTCTGCCGAAGAAATCCCGCAAAGCTCGCTTTTTTCCTGAATCAAACGAAACCACTCGGTTTCCATCCGTCAAAGCCTCCCACTCGTATAATGATGAACGCCGATCGCCACCGCCACAGGCAAATTCAGCGAGTCTACCGTATCCAAATGAACGATCCGGACGGGATGGCCAAGTCGGGCGATTGCTTCCGGCAAACCGCTGGATTCGTTTCCAAAAATCAGGGAATACGGTCTATCCGCGTCCACCTGCACCGCCTCCAATGGCGCGCCTTGAAGCGCAAACGGGTAAAAATCCCGTCCGGCGCCATGCGTCTTCCGGTACTCGTCAAAGGATTCATACCAATCCAGATGCACATGAAACACCGCACCCATGGAGGACCGAATCACTTTGGGATCGAACACATCCGCCGCCGGCGAAACAATCGCCAGGTCATTCAGTCCAAACGCCGTGATGGTTCGTAAAATGGTTCCCAGGTTTCCTTTGTCCGCTGGGTTTACCAGTACAATGTGATTCCTGCCAGGGCGCAGGGGCGGTAATTTTTTCCGGAATACCCCTATAGCATAACAGTTTTCTTTTGGTGACAGCCGCTCTACCGCTTTGTCATCCACCACAACGGGAACGCCTTGGACTCCTGCCAGGTGTACTATCTTCTCCGTTCCGCGGTTCCCCGACGCCTGAGAAGATAAATAAACACGAAAAATACAAGAAGGCATGTGCTCCATCAGCTCCAACGTAGGGAATACCCCGCAGGCATAGGAATACAACGAATCCTTCTTGTATGGTCTGATTCTGATCTCATTCCAATTTTCTGGAATATCCTTCATTCGTTCTACTCTTTTTCTTCCTCCTGCAATTCCCCCTGCAGTTCCTGCTGTACCGCCTGCTGATCCAATGCTTTCCGGATCGCGTCTTCTTCCTGATCTTCCTCCTGAAGCTCCTCTTCCTGGGCGGATTTCGCGCTCTCGGATTGATCCCGATTCATCTGTCTGGCCTGTACCCGGCCCAGGTCACCGCCGATCTTATAGATGGTCTTCCGCCGTGCCAATTCCTCTTCTTCCAGCATTCTTTCCGCTTCTTGCGAGATGGATTCGCCCCAATCCGCCGCCTCTTCCAGAATTTTCTTTGTTTCCTCTTCTTCATCGCACCAAATTGGTTCCACACAATGATATTTCCCTAACAGAACCGAATCGTGCAGCTTCTCAGCCAGCTTATCCACCGCCTTAGTGCTGTCTGTCTCTCCGGTGGAGAACAAGGCAATCTTTCGATCGTAAATCTTGATAACATGAAACAGAGTATTGTAAACAGGATTATAAGAATTGTACCAATTCGGCGTGCCGATATAAATCAGGTCGTAGTCCCGCGGATCGTATTTGAAAGGAAAAATATCCGGCTTCTTTTTACGAAGAACTTCGAGCCGCAGTTTCAGATTGTTAAAAAAGCCAAATCCCCTTACCCGTTTGACGCGCACCAGCCGCGACAAATCCGCATCGACTCTTTTTGCAATCGCTTCTGCCACCGCTTCTGTATTGCCATCTACCGTGAAATACAACACCAGTTTCTTCATACCAAAGAGAACTCCTTTCAACACCACCAAAATACCTAGCCGTAGTAATACAACTTCCTATACTTTATCTTGTTTTTTCGGTTTTGTCAATCGCTCTTTATGATCCTTTTGATCACTTTCAGCCGGGCAAATTCCTCCCGCTCTTTCTCCTCCAGGGCGGAACCAATAAAAGCGATCAGCGCCGTGTACCGAGGAATCATAATATTTTTCAGAGCGTTTGCTCTCTTCTGCGTTTTTTCAATGTTTATGGAAAGACGTTTGATACCGTTCTCCAGCTCCGCCAGCTCCAGCACCAGATACTTCACTTTATTAAACAAAAAGCGAGCTTCATCCAGAGAAAGGTTTGTGTGATACAGGCTCATGCTGGGCCGGACCGGCGGCACATGCGTCGTACCCACCACCGGAATTTCCACCCCCATGACGCTATAGAATTTGATGGCAAAGCTATCGTCCTCGTGGATGCTTTTCCCCAAAGCCTCCACCCGTTCGATCCCCATGGTAATGTTAGCCTCCTGCAGCGCCCCGTACGCTTTGGCAAAGGTCTCCGTCAGCGTATCCTGCAGCGCTGTTTTCTTCTGCTGCAAACCGGATAATTCCCGGTAGAGCAGCTTTCTCTTCCGGTCCAGCAGGTCATATCCCTGGGCAGCCATCTTCAAGCTGTTCTGTGCGCTGATGTAATTTCCTTTGGTTGGCGTTTGTGAAATATCCATATTGACCACCATGCCTTTGTGAGACGACGTCTTCCTTTCCTTAAAAGTTGCATCGGCTTTGCGGTAAAACACAGGCGCCGGTAAAAATCAAAAGCCTGCCTTATTTCTTTTTTAAGTACTTCTCAATCAGTTCCGGAGAAAGCCGATCCAATAGGGATTCGCCCAAAATTCCCAAAAGCTCCCAGCCCAGATCCAACGTCTCTTCAATGGAACGGTTCTCCTCGTATTCCTGGGAAAGAAACCGTTCTTCAAACGTCCGGCCGAAATCCATATACTTTTGATCCGTCTCGCTTAAGTCTTCCTCTCCGATAACGGATGCCAGCGCCCGGATTTCCTGTACCTTGGAATATGCCGCAAACAGCTGATTCGCTGCGGAAGAATGATCCTCCCTGGTATACCCTTCCCCAATACCGTCTTTCATCAGACGGGACAAGCTTGGCAGAATGCTCACCGGCGGATACACGCCTTTCAGCGTCAGCGCCCGGTCCAGCACGATCTGTCCCTCCGTAATGTATCCCGTCAGGTCGGGAATCGGATGGTTGATGTCATCGTTCGGCATAGTCAGAATCGGGATCTGCGTAATGGACCCCTTCCGATCCTTCAACATACCGGCGCGCTCATAGATGGACGCCAGGTCGCTGTACAAATAGCCCGGATACCCTTTCCTGCTCGGTATCTCGCCCCGAGAAGAAGAAATTTCCCGCAGCGCTTCGCAATAGGCCGTCATGTCCGTCAAAATCACCAGCACGTGATAGTCTTTTTCAAACGCCAGGTATTCTGCGGCGGACAACGCGCAGCGCGGTGTAAAAATCCGTTCTACAGCGGGATCGTTGGTCAAATTCAAAAACATAACAACGCGGCTGAGTACGCCGCTGTCCGCAAAGGCATTGCGAAAAAATTCCGCTACCTCATGTTTCACGCCGATCGCGGCAAATACCACCGCGAATTTATCATCCGGATTCACCAGGCCAGCCTGGCGGACAATCTGAGCCGTCAGTTTATCGTGGGGCAGCCCGTTCCCAGAAAAAATCGGCAGTTTCTGTCCCCGTATCAGCGTAATCAAACCATCGATGCTGGAAATTCCGGTTTGGATATAGTTCCTGGGATATTTTCTGGAAATGGGATTGATCGGCATCCCGTTGACATCGTACTGCGCCTCGGAATACACCGGGCCAAGCCCATCCGCCGGCCGGCCGACCCCGTCAAACACACGGCCCAGAATTTCCTCCGATAAGCCCAGCGTCAACGGTTTTCCCAGAAAACGGGTTTGGGACGTTCGCAGCGCCATGCCTCTTGTCCCCTCAAACACCTGGATCACAGCCCGACCATTGCTCACATCCACCACGTTCCCCATGCGGACCGATCCGTCATCCAGATGAATTTCCGCCAATTCCTCATAGCCCACGTCGTCAATGCCCTCCAATACCACCAGGGGACCATTGATTCTTTTGATTCCGGTATATTCAATAATCATATCCGATCCCTGCTCTTTCTGTGCTCCGCGTATTCTCGCTGCAGCTCGCGCAGTCCCTTGTCAAATTTCTGGCGAAGCGCGTCAAATTCCTGATATACATCGTTGGGTATGTTGTATTTCATGTTGATACAATCTTCAAAATATCCCTTTTCCCGAATGACCGACACCGGTATGCCGAACCGGACCAGTTCTACCGCACGATCGTAAAGATAGAGAATCAACGCCATCATCCGGAATTGTTTTTCCAGCGGCACGTAGGTATCCACCGGATGAAACGCATTCTGCTGTAAAAAGCCGGTCCGCAGCACACGGCAGATCTCCAGCGTCAGCTTCTGCTCTTCCGGCAGCACATCCGATCCAACCAATTTGACGATCTCCATCAAATCATTCTCATCCTGCAGCAATTTGGAGACACGGCCCCGATTGATGATAAAATCCCTGCCGAACCGCTCACCGTACCATTTATCCAAATCATCGGTGTATTCGCTGTAGCTGGTCAGCCAATGGATGGCGGGATAATGGCGGGCGTAAGCAAGGCTTCTGTCCAGTCCCCAGAAACAGCGGACAAACCGTTTGGTATTCTGGGTAACCGGTTCCGAAAAATCGCCGCCCTGAGGCGATACCGCGCCGATGATCGATACGCTTCCTTTGGTACCGTTGAAATTCTGCATGGTACCCGCTCTTCCGTAAAACTCGGACAGGCGGGAAGGCAGATACGCCGGAAACCCCTCCTCCGCCGGCATTTCTTCCAGACGTCCGGAAATTTCCCGAAGGGCTTCCGCCCAGCGAGACGTAGAATCCGCCATGATGGCAACGTCGTATCCCATATCCCGATAATACTCCGCCAAGGTAATGCCCGTGTAAATGGAGGCTTCTCTGGCCGCAACCGGCATATTGGACGTATTGGCGATCAACACCGTTCTTTCCATCAAAGATCGCCCGGTTCGGGGATCCTTCAGTTTGGGAAAGTCCTCCAGAACTTCGGTCATCTCATTGCCGCGCTCTCCGCAGCCAATGTAAATAATGATATCCGCGTCGCACCACTGTGCCAGCTGATGCTGCGTCATGGTTTTCCCCGTGCCGAAACTGCCCGGAATGGCCGCCGAGCCGCCGCGGGCCAGCGGAAATAAGGTATCGATGATACGCTGACCGGTAATCAAGGGTTCATCACAGGGCAACCGTTTCTCAAAAGGCCTGGGAATCCGCACCGGCCATTCCTGCGTCATCCGCAGCTCCATCTCTTTCCCATCCGTCGTCCGAATCACGGCAATCACATCCTGAAGCGTGTAATCGCCCTCCGATACAATCTCCGTTATCACCGCCGGCGCATCCATCCCGGGTTCGGACCCGTGAAGCGCCAGATGCGGAATCATAATTTTGTGGGTTACCGCTTCGGTTTCCGGAACCGTACCCAGAATATGCTGCGGACGCACCATGTCGCCCTTACTTACCGCGGGAACAAAATGCCATTTTTTCTCCCTATCCAAGTTGGAGCAGGTAATTCCCCGGGAAATGAAATCTCCTGTCTGGTCGTAAAGAGTCCATAGAGGCCGTTGGATGCCATCGAAAATATTGCCGATGATTCCTGGCCCCAGTACAACGGACAGTGGTTTGCCGGTGGACTGGACGGGCTCCCCCGGTTTCAGGCCAGAAGTACTTTCGTACACCTGGACGGTAGCTTCTTCGCCGTCCACGCCGATTACTTCCCCGATGAGCTTCTCCCGTCCTACCAGAACCACATCCTGTATGGCGGTATCCGCCGGACCGGCCGCTTTGACTACCGGTCCGTTGATTCTTGTAATTTGTTTGGTGTTTTTATTTTGTGCCATACTCATCTTCCTCTACTTTAACGATAAATTGCTCCAGGACAGAAACGATTCCCGCTCCAGTAAAATGGCAGACAAAATGGAGTTGTCGATAACCCGCCCATATTCCGGAAGAAGCACGCGGCAGCCTCCGATGATATCTTCCTCACAGACGGACACTTTGGGGACCGCCCACAAAAACACATGCTCTACCCGGCTTAGAATTTCTTCTTTTTTGGTATCGAAGTCTTTCTGAGTAATCTGAATTTCAATTTGCCCCTGCCTGTCACCCAAATGAACGGCGGCGTTGGTAAGAGCCTCCGTTGTTTTCCGTTGGAAAAAGGCCAGATATTCCGGGGTATCGGTGAATTGGCGGAGACGTTCCCGGAGTTCCTCAAATACCGAATCCATGATTTCGTTTCGTTTGGAAACCAATGCGTTTTGACCGTTATTTTGGGCCTCGGAGACCACATAACGGGCTTCCTTTTTTACATCCTCCAAACCCTTCCGGTGTCTTTCCTTCGCATCCCGCTCGTAAAGGGCCCTGGTTTCCTGCAGTTCCTGAGCGGTGCGCCGTTCCAATTCTTCCAGCAGCTCATCCCGGTCCTGGGTCGCCTGATGGATCACGGTTCGTTCAAAATTGCGCAATTTTTCGTCGATCGTACTCATTTGTCGCTCCTTCTTCCATGTCTGTCCGGAATGATGGAAACCAGCGGAAGCTTCCGGTTCATCATGGTATGCTCCACCAAGTCGGGAGCCAGCTCCGCCGCTTTCTCCGTAATTAGAATAATGCAGATATCCTCTTTTTCCAAAACCCGTTCCAGACAAGCCTGAAACGCCTCCCGGGTATGTACCACCTCACCCGCGACGCCGGCCAGCCGCATTCCCGTCAGAGTATCCACATTGTCGCTCATCAAATACATTCTCATGATACGCCTCATTTTGCCGCGAAAGCCGCAGGCGGCCGTTTTCGGCATAACGGCGGCCAACCCGCCTGCTGCCGTCAAACCTTATTCAAAATCATAATGGAGATAATCAGTCCGTAAATTGCGATACCTTCCGCCAATCCGACAAAAATCAGCGTTTTACCAAGCAGCTTGGAATCTTCGCTGATGGCGCCCAGCGCGGCACTGCCTGCAACCGCTACGGCAATCCCGGCGCCAATGGTCGCCAAGCCGGTGGACAACGCCGCTGCCAAGTAGGCAAGTCCCTCCCGATTTCCATTCTCCGTCGAGGTCACCGATTCCGTTTGGGGTGTTGTATCCTCCTGACCTTCATTGGAAGCGAACGCCGCATTGGAGAACAGCAGCGCCGAAGCAATCAGCACCAAACTGGCCATCAACGCCATATTCGCCTTCAGCGCCGTCCGCAGCGAGCGGTTTGAGCCTCTTTTTACCAAAATTCTTTTTGAGAACACACCGGTCAGAACCGTTACTAAAATGACAAAAATCATCAACCCCACGATTAATTCCAACACAACCATCCACCCTCTCTTTTCTTATTTCGAGCCAATGGGCTCATATGCTTTGCCGTCTCCTTTGTAGAACCGGCTGAACAATTCGTAATAAACCAACCGCAAGCCCTGAATGCCTACAATCAGGCCTTCCAATCCAATGATCAGGACATTGCCAAGAATCATAACAATCACGCTTCCCGCGCCGCTGACCATATCGGACAGAATCAAAAACGCCATGGACAGACCCACGTGGTTGATGGCAAATGCGCTAAGCCGGACAAAGGAAATGGTATTGCTGGCAAAGCTCAGCAGCATATCCACCATCTCAAAAATGGTTTCCATGAAGAATCCGCCTTTCCCTTCCGGCATCACAGGCCGCTTCTTCAACAGCAAATTCTCCAGCGGATGCTGAAAGAAAATTACCAAAAACGGCAGTCCAACGCATAGGACTAAGATTCCCATGGATGTCCAAAGCTTTCCGTTTAGTAAAAAGGACACCGCCGAAATCACGATAACGCCATAAAAAATCAGTCCCGCCAAACCATTCCGGTCAAACAAGACTTTCCCCGGATCTTTCGCCTTGATACCGTTAATGATGTTCAGCACCATCCCCAGGATCAAAAGTACCACGCCCAGCCCGATTCCAATCATCAGCATGGTGTTGATGTTGGCGCTCTCCATCGGATTCATAAACAGCGGGGGAAGAACATCTTCCAGGGAAAAAAAGCTGCCATATAGAAAACCGAACAGCATGGAAATCAATCCGCCGCCCGTAAAGACGCCGCCCAAGGCCGACTTTTTCTTTAACAGGACCAATCCCGCCAGGAAGAATACCAGGCCCTGCCCCACGTCGCCAAACATAAAGCCAACCATCAGGCAGTACAGGATCGCCACAAGAGCGGTAGGATCCACCTCATCATAAGCAGGAAGGCCATACATGGTCACAATGGGTTCAAAAGGCCGGAACAAACGATTGTTTTTCAGCTTGGTAGGCGGTTTGGAGCTCAGGTTCTCCACCGTGTCCACAATCGTAATCACGTCTGGATCTTGGTCGATGACAGACTGCATCTTCTCCAGTGTCACCGCTGGAATCCAGCCAACGATATAAAAGGACTCCCGATTGAATGCAACATATTTCTTAATCTCATACATCCGCTCCCGTTCCAGAAGCATGGTGTGAAGCTGCTGCAGCTGGACCCCTCGCTCCGAGGAAAACGCCGCCAGAGCAGAGGCAAGCTCCATGGAACGGGCCCACTTTTCATTGATCTCCTGGCTGATCTGCACGCACAGTTCCTTCGGCGTACCGGACAGACCATCCGGAATGATGTTTCGCTCAAACTGCAGGCTGTTAAACAAACCGTCCACCCGTATCTCCGATTCCGCCGGCATGACATACAGGATATTCTCATACTCCTTTTCGCTGCTCACGTGGAATAGAATGACGTCCAGATCCTCCAGGTACAGCAAAATCCGCTGATAGCTTCGCTTTGGAAGCCGGCCAAACCGGATTTTGAAAAACCGCAGCTTAAATATCTGCGACAAATCCGCATCCATGTTGCTGATTTGGCTTAGCTGGTTCAGCAATACCTTCCGTTCCGCAATGGCATCGTCGACTTTTCTCTTTTCTTCCCGAAAATAGCTGAAATTTTCCTCCAGTTTCTGCAGCATGCCATCTATCTCTTCAAAGGAATTCCGGCGCAAATCTTCCGGATAGGGCACCTGTTTGGCGTCCAGCTCCAGCCCCTGCCGCAAATCGTCACAGCGGCGCAGCAATTCCGTACAGGGATTTCCTCCCTTATACGAATAAAGACCCCGGACATTGCCCAGCACATTCATGGCATATTCGGGCTGCATACTGAAATCCCCCGTCATGTATTTGTCGATAAACTGATCCAGGTATTCCTTTCGTCCTACAAAATTCACATATTTCATTTTTTCGATAGCCATTGCACATACCTCCTCTGTGCGAATCCCATCAGCTGATCAAATACTCTCGTATTTTGGACGGCTCCAAGGAATACCGCACGCCTTCCACGATGGTGATGATGTTGCTGATATCCATTTCCTTCCTGTAAAAATAAGCAATCACGGTAGTAAAGTTGTACCCGTTCGTCCGCAGGCGTTTGACGTACATCTGATAAAGATAATCGGACACGCTTCTATCCCATTCTAAATCGGTACCGGACGCGAACAGCGCGCCGTAGCGGGTGCCCGCCACCACCTTGCCGAAATCCCGGATATCCGCATCCGCAATTTTATTCAACGCTTCTTTTCTCAGTTTGTAACGATTGGGAAGCAAATGATTGAGGACATCTTCCTTGCCGAAAGAATAATACTTTTTATAGCGATAAGCCCACAGAATATTGTGAACGTCTATTTCCGCAGAGATAAAATCCAGCGTATTCTGCAAATCCCCTTTGGATAAGTATTTCTTCGCGCCATCCTTCAGTTTGTCGAAATAGTATTCATCCAAAGCATTTTCCATTTCGAAAGTACTTTCCTGCGGTGTCAGCGTATAAGGCGCCAACACCTTATCGTATCCGCTTCCCCGCAGGGACTCCACCAAATCCAACAGACTCTGGGCCTGCAGGCAGGCAGTCGGATCCAACCCCATTTTATACGAAGGGAGCAAGGAGAACAACTCCTCCCGCGCAGGATCGTGAGACAGAATCAATCGCAAGATCCGTTTCAAAAAATCGATCTCATTGCGCTCCAGAAAAACCCACAGCATCTGGGTCTCTTTCGGTCCCAGCATTTTGGAAATCTTCTCCGCGTCTCGGATCAGCGCCTGGTAAAAAATTCGCTCCAGAGCGCCACGGTGAACCGTACCTTCGTTTACCTCCGATAAAACGGCGCTGTAGCCGGAATGCTGCTTGAGCCAGGAAACCACGTCCGCAACACGGGGTTTGACAATCAGCAGCTCATAGTCCGACCGGGTCAGCAGACCAGCGGACATGGCGCGAAGCTTGGTGATGACTGCGCTGTAGGTAAAAACAGATCCTCCCATGTCGATGCACGCTCTCCTTTCTTTTCAGAACAAAGAAATCCGCTTCCCGCCTCTCATTCAAGAGGAATCAACCGTTTACGATCCGGGTGTACAGTTCCTGGATCCACTCCTCCCGTTTCGTTTTCTCAAAGCGCTCCATCGCCTCCATCTTGCTGCGTGCCCGGGTCATATTTTCCTTGGCGTCTTCCTGTGCCTTCCGGAGAATCTCTTCTCTTTCCCGCACCAGGCTTCTCTCCTCCCGCTGAATCAGGGACTGTCTCAGCTTCTCTTTTTCCTCAGCGATGATCCCATCGATGCGGTCGCGCCGTTCCTCCGCTTCCTGGACGATTTCTCTGGAGTGCCGTTCTATTTCTAATATTTTAGTCATAATCGCGTCCAAAATATCATCTCCTATACGAAAATAGTGCACCACGAGTTAAGCTTCATCGCCTAATTCGCCATGCACACATAATAGAGAAGCCTTGCTTCACGGTGATGATTATACTGCGTTCCCCTGCATTCGTCAATCCTCTGTTTTGTGACCCTTTTCCGGTTCAGACGGGGCTTTGTCCGAAACCGACGCGTTTTCCGCCGGAGGGAGAGCCGTTTCCACCAGTCGTTCTTCCGGCTGAATCACTTGCGTTTCCGCCGCGGCTGCGGCTTTTTTCTTAGCTAGCCGTTTGGCAACCACGGTATCGTAGAAGAAAACCTTCACCAGCGCCGCCAGCACATCGCCAATGATCATGCCGGGCAACCCGAACAGCTGACCGCCTACGCACAGTCCAATGAGTACCAACAGCGGGCTGATGCCGATTTTGCTGCCGATGATCTTGGGCTGCAGCAAAATATTGTCCGTGATTTGCACGATCAATACGCAGAACACCGCGATCACACCCATCCAGAAACCATCCACAATGCTAACCAGGACCACCGGTACCGCGCCGATCCAGGGACCAATATAAGGAATCATATTGGTGATGCCAATGATCACCGCAAACAAAATAGCGTAAGGCAGCTGAGCGATGGAGAACACGATATAGGCCACGATCGTCACCATCAGCGCCTGGGTAACCTTTCCGGTAAAATACTGTTTGAAAATAGTATTGGCCTGGCCGCCGGCCCACTTGACCTTCTCTACCCAAGCATTTGACAAAAACGCTTCCAAAAGACGGTTGATGGCGTACTGGGCTTTTTCTTTCTCCACCAGCATGTAGACGGAAACCAACAAACTCATCACAATATTCACCACAACGGAGGTCGTCGCGGTAAATACGCTGGTAATCCGATCCACGCTGAACCAATTCAGGATTCCCTCCAGAATGTTATCCAAGAAGTTCTCAATGTTGCTGACCACCGATTCGGGAATGTCGAACATGGTACCGTCCACAAGCTTTGTGTACAGTTCCACCACGCTTTCCGCCATATCCGGAATGGACTTGCCCAGCTCCACTACGCTATCTATCATGGTCGGGATAATGGTAAAAATCAGAAAACAGATGATACCAATTAGCGTAATATACGCGATGATGATCGTAATGACTTTTTTGACCTTCGGCTTTTTGATGAAGCGGAAAATTTTCTTCCCCAAAAACTGTACGTATGCATCCAGCACATATGCTAATACAAATCCGCCCAGAAGGTAACTCAGCAGATTGATGATGCTTTTTCCTGCGCCGGAAAACAGCCCCCAAAACCCGTTAAAATCAAAAATAAGCTTGGCGGCCAACAGTCCGAGAACAATAATGAGCAGAATTTTTTTGACCGTCCACTGATTTTTTTGCTTTTTCATACTGCACCCCTGGCAAGATTGTCTTCCATTCCTTGCTTATTATACTGCACTCTCTGCCGGGAAGCAACTTCATTCTTTGTTCAGGCCACGACAGGACCGTGCTTTTGTACATATTTCCCTGCAAGCTGACGATGCCGTGCTCCTGATGCAGGATGCGGATCAATGCTCCGTGCTATTTTGTTTGTTTCTATTATTTTACCAAGGACAGCATTCCACTTCTGCGATTGCTGCCGTATTCTAAATGTCAAAAAAAAATATAGCCATTAACATATTTGAAACACTTGGCGTACTCGTTGCTGCATCCACACGGACAATAGAAGGGGAAACAAACATAGTATAGAACCCGCTTACAACACTTAAATAAAAAAAGATTGCAGCAACAATACAACGTTTCTGCGGAAAGATGACACAGAACTCCATAACATTTAACGGAAACAACAAGAACGCATTTTTATGGTTTCCTCTTTTGAATCTTCACTAAGAAGTTTTTATCCCAGTTTTTCCGGTAATAGGTTACTTCATGTTTCCAATAGTCTTTGGGGATGGTAAATTTGTTCTCCACGATAAAGATCGGTAAATTGTGGAGGCAATCCGCCAAAGCCCAAATTTTTTCTTCCTTATTTTCCTGAACCGCTTCCAGCAGGCAATTGCAGCACTCAATCAAAACAAGATAGATGTACTCGTTTTTTAACGATGATGGCAAATAAGTATATTTATTTTCTACAAACGCAAATTTGTACATTTCTCTGTCTAAAGAAGGAATCTTTTGTAATTCTATTCTAAATTGATTAAACTCGTGGTTGTTCTGTCTGTTTTCCAACACGTTGATCACGGCGGAAACAATTTCACCATTCAACTTGTACTCAGGATACTCGCGAATATATACAAAAATTTTGGATAAATCATATAAATCATACACATGCAACATAAGATATCCCTCCTTACTGAATTTCAATATCAACCGCCATATCCAACATTTGTTCAATCCAAGTACTCCTAAATAAGCAACGCTTATATTAAACTAGAAACCTGCACCTTTTGCAATAGCTGCTCCAAATTTTCCTTCTAGCAATATTAAAATTCGGCGGCCGTTCCTGCGGCAAACAACTCTGGTACTGCATTTTATTTTACAGGCCCAAAGCGGATTTCAATCCCTGGAGGCCAACTGCTCACCATTGTGCTTGCAGGTCTTATTTCATTGCTGATTCTTCCGGCGCTTTTTCGGGCCGCCATCCATACAATCCGTTTTCATCAATGCGGTCTTCTTCCCATGTTCCTAAAAACGCTATGCATGGAAAGCTCTCTATCCGCTATGTTATATTTTTTAATATAATAAATTATAGCGATGTGGACCATACCAATAACAAACATCATTATAGAACAGCCCAACGCAAACATTACTGTAAAAAAAACATTTTGTATTTGTACCGATGCTTCATTGCTGATGTAACTTGATAAAAAATAGCCAAGCGCACCCGGTAGCACAAAAGCGATGGAGGTTATCGCGGCTGTTTGCGGCTTACGAACTGTACCTTTTCTTACGCATCGAATCGTATAGAAGAAGCCCAATATAAGGCACAACACCTCAATGAAGAGGATTACCGTGAGCAATATTGGATCAAAGAAACCATTAATCTTTTGAATGCTATACAGCGATACATTGAACAATAAAACCAAGTGACCACACAATATAAAACTGACACCAACTCCACTATATATTGTCAATATCCTTTTCTTAAGAATCACAGTAAGGCACACGAATTCTGCAACTAAAAACACAAAAAGTACCCCTGTAAATAGAAAAGATTTTATTGTCAATAAAAAGCATGCCGATAGAAAAAAGAAGACTATTGTCAAATTCCTTACTGTCTTAGTTAATTTTATTGTGATCCTTTGCGTGAATTTGTTAATGAGGGTAGTAACCATTTCCATTTCCAGTTCCATACAACCACTTCCATTCCCTAACCAAATAAGTCGCCCTAAAAATTTCCAACTGCATTTGCCGCTGATCCTACTGCGTCTACCACGCAGCCAACGCCGTCTTTCACCCAACCCACTACCGGAGTATACTCTACTAGCGCCGAATCCTATTGCAGTACCCACGCCGGGGATAGCCGATCCAGCAGCAGCGCCAATAGCTCCTGCCCCCAAACGGTTCCCGCTGTCACTGCAACATCCACCACAGAGTCCGATATTTTTCGGCTTAGGCTTAAATTGCTATTGTTAAAGTTATTATAAACTTTTACCGAAGCATCTACAGCGGCAAGCCCACACCAGCAACATCGGCTATCTTGCCTATTGCACCAGCACTAGAAGTCGCAGTAGACAAAGTATTTGCTTTGTGCCGTTAATGCAGACGCCAACCCATTAGGAAGCTGTCTATGTACACTCCTCTTTGCTGTATCCATACTAGTTTGCAAAATCAACAGAAATATTACTTCATAGTGAATTTAATAGTTACGTTTCTTTTGCTTGTATATGATTTCCATATTTAAGTTTTTCTTTGCATTTTCCCTCAATATTTTTTTCAAAAACAGTTCAGAGTTTACGGTCATGTACTCCACGGTGATTTTCTTCTTACCAAGGTAGATGGAATACTTTTCCTTGTCTCTATCTATTATTTTCGTGATTTCGGAATAGTCATACCTCCTTTTCATTCCAAAACGATTTTTAAAAATGAACCCGCTGTCTTGAAAGTAAATTCTCCAAAAAATACTTGCTAGTAATAGATATAAGCAACCAATCATGATTGGCAGGAGAAGAAATATTATATGGGAAAAGCCTTCTGTCAAAAGTATCGCGGTTATCGCTATACAAATAGTCAATAGTCCCATAGCCCCTATGACTCCCACAAAGGGACGGTATTTCACAACGCATTCGCTGGTTGTGGTGCTTTCTCCTGCGAAGAGAACTACCACAGGCACAATTGTCATTGTGAGACCAATAATCGCCACGCGAATCAGTACGCCATCCATCTACGAATCTCCCCCTCACGTTTCATATAAAGTTGCTTATTCCCAACCCGAAACAAAACCCTGCCGCGGCCACCGTTACTTGTTGTAAAGGAAGATTTTTCACCGATAGTTGTCCGGATATCGCTTGTTTCGTTCCGTTCTTTCCCACGGCTCCAAGTGGGGCTCCTCGATCAGCGAATTTAAGATATATCGACGTATTTGCTGTTTCGGACCAATATGCAGCACTGCTAAGTCCTGCTAACGAATCGCAAACCCTATGAAGTGCATCCATAACAACAACTACGGGAATGTAACGCTATGATCCGCTATGTTTACGGCGTTTTTCGATGCGCATTATTTTTTTGATTTTTGTTTCTTCTTCCTTCAAAAAATTTTTATCCCACGTGGTTCTATATGTTTTTATGCATATCTTCCAGAATTTCTTTGGGATATCTCCGTTGCTCTCCACAATCCAAACAGGTAAATCATGAATTTTATCACATAAATCATATGCTGTTTTATAATTTTCTGCTTTTATAAGATCGTATAACGCATACAATAATGATAGCAGCAATAGGAATATTCCTTTGCTTTTAAAACATTTGGTATATGTGTAAATGTTATCGTGCTGTATAAAAAATATTCTCTCTAAATCGCAGAAGTCTCGTTTCCTTAATCCTGCTCTTATTGCATTGTTTGTTGTTGTATCCTCTAAAGAACCGATTGTTGTAATGAGTTCTTGCAAGATAGGCAAGTTGTCTTCATGCTCAATATCATGTCTCATTTTTAATACAATGGCATATAAATCATATAAATCGTGCATGGTAATCATATGGTTTCCTCCATTTATTTTTGTGTTTTCCGGCAAAGATTTTCCAGAAAACACAATACAACTAAGATTTACTTATGATATGTTAATATTTGAACATCAACAACATACCCATACAGGAACGCATTTGTGAAACGATAGAAAAATACATCGCGCCGTTGTACCGGTAGCCCACCAGGTCGCCGCTTGCGCCGTACCAATACACAAACTCCCGGGCCGGGCCGCTGGTATTCCGCTGGCTCAGCAGTCGGTTTCCCGGCCAAAAGGATTGCGTCGTGACTCCATTTTCTGTTTTCGAGGTTCGTAATCCGCTTTCGTTGTACTGATAGCTGACTGTTCCGTTGAC
>PPYF01098962.1_pt1 | contig 56332 bp, 62 predicted proteins | sample 1559871 | NCBI WGS metagenome assembly PPYF01 (sample SAMN08240021, study PRJNA423297) | Human gut metagenome, whole genome shotgun sequencing project.
CAGTGAGCTGGTTTACCGTGACTTTAAGAACTATGAGGTAGCGCCTTACTATGCCTACACCCGCCACATTGTTCACCCGGACGTCGTCCTTGCCAGCACAGATTTCTTAAATTCCATGAGTGACGAAGACAGAGCGATCTTTGATCAGCTGATGAAGGAATCTACCGAAGAAGAATTTACGCTTTTTAAGGAAGCCATTGAACAGGCAAAGAAAGATACGGAAGCTGCCGGCGCACAGTTCTGCTATCCTGATACAGAAGAATTAAGAGAGCGCTGCATGCCGTTGCTTCAAAGGATTGCAGAACAATCTGATGTAACGAAAAAGATCTATGCAGATGTAACTGCACTGAGAGAGGGGGAGCAATCATGAAAACATTGAAACAGGGACTGGATCGTTTTCTGGCTACAGTCTGCATCATTGACTTTATTGGTATGGTGCTGCTGACTGTATATCAGGTTATCATGCGCTATGTGTTCAAAAGCCCCAGCAGTGTCAGCGAGGTGCTTGCCCGCTATTGCTTCGTGTGGCTCATCCTTCTGTCCGCTACCTACGTATTCGGTCAGAGAGACCATATCTGCATCACCTTTTTAAAAGATAAGCTGACAGGAAGTGCAAGAAGAACGTTAGATATCATCAATGAAATCGTGATCATCATCTTTTCCGGCACCATTCTGGTATATGGCGGCATAGTCATCACTACCATGAATATGCTTCAATACGATTCTATCTTAAAAATCCCTACCGGAACCGTATACAGCATCATTCCCGTCTGCGGTGTACTGATCATCTTTTACAGTCTGTACAACCTGCGCGAGATTTTTACCAAAAAAGAAGGGGGAGTATAAATTATGTCTATTGCAGTTCAGGTAGCCATTGTCATGGTCATATTACTGGTCGTTATGCTTGCAGCGGGCATACCCATTGGAGTAGGCATCGGTCTTTCCTCTGCTGTTTCTATGATCTGTATGCTACCAGGCAATGTTGCTTTTGCCACATCCGCTCAGAGAATTTTTGCAGGCTCTAACTCCTTTTCACTGATCGCCATCCCGTTTTTTATCCTTGCAGGAAATATCATGAATAACGGCGGCATTGCTCTGCGTCTTGTCAATTGTGCCAAAGTATTAGGTGGAAAAATGCCTGGTTCCCTGGCACAGGCCAACGTTATCGCAAACATGCTCTTTGGCGCTATCAGCGGTTCTGGCGCTGCTGCTGCTGCGGCTATCGGAAGTACCATGGGCCCTCTGGAGGAAAAAGAAGGTTACGGCAAAAATTATTCCGTTGCTGTCAATGTTGCCTCCGCTCCTGTAGGAATGCTCATTCCCCCAAGCAATACCATGATCGTATACTCTACGGTAGCCGGCAGTGTTTCCATTGCTGCCCTGTTCATGGCAGGCTATATTCCTGGTATCATCTGGGGTGCCGGCGTCATTATCTTAGCAACTATTGCAGCAAAACGATTAGGATACCGCAGCTCCAGCGAGCTGACCCTTAAGATCGCTTTAAAAACATTTTGGCAGGCAGTACCAAGTCTTTTGATGATCGTCATCGTTATCGGCGGTATTTTAGGCGGTATCTTTACTGCTACCGAAGGTTCTGCCGTTGCTGTTGCATACGCTACTGTGCTGTCCCTTATCTATGGTTCTATTAAAGTAAAAGATATCCCAAGGATCGTTCTGGATTCTGCTAAGATCACTGGTACCATCACATTCATGATCGGCTTATCCTCTATCATGTCCTGGGCGATGGCTTTTACGGGAATCCCGGATATGGTAGCAACCGCTGTCCTCAGTGTTTCAAGCAATAAGTTTTTAATTTTCCTTCTTATCAATGTGATCTTACTGTTTGTCGGTACTTTTATGGACCCAACCCCGGCAATCCTTATTTTTACACCAATCTTCCTTCCTATCTGCACCAGTTTAGGAATGAGCGCGGTACAGTTCGGTATTGTTCTATGCTATAACCTTTCTGTAGGAACCATCACTCCTCCTGTAGGAACGATCCTGTTTACTGGCTGTAAAGTAGGCGGTGTAACCATTGAAAGTGTTATCAAGCACCTGCTGCCGTATTTCGGTATCATCATAGTCGGTCTGCTTTTAGTTACCTATATCCCTGTACTTTCTCTGGGGCTGCCCTCTTTGTTGGGATTGATTTAAATTTAAAATACTAAAAGTACCAATTCGTTCTTAATTATATATAATTTTTTATGGGCCACTGCTTTATAGATGGGCAGATCATCTATGGAGCAATGGCCCTGTTATATTTTAATCTTTATATAAAATCAGTGCGATCATCTCAATCGCTTCTTCTTTAGCTTCAATTCCATGCCCTTCACCAGAGCCACAGAAAAACACGTCTCCCGGATGAATCTCCACTTTAGTACCATTGTCATTATAAAATCTGTTCTTTTGCCACTACGTCTGTAAGCTGCATCGAAGTGTACTCATGCCGTTCACCCGGCTCATCAAATGCATAAGAGGCCATATGGTAAAACGAACTGTCTTTTAATACTGGGTCTGCCTGCATGTATGGAAATAATGAATAATAGCGTTTTTCATCAAACAGCGGTGACAGCTCCTTGAACGACTCTTCCATTCCTCTTGTCGGTGCATAAGTCGTTTTTCTCGTTGGCTGTTCCTCCTTTCCGGATACGGAAGAATCAATGAGTTTTTTGACGTTGTGAATTTTCTGCGGTTTGTATCTTCCGAAGCGGAAAACTGCTTTTTATGTTCAGCACCGGAGGTGCTAAAACCCTTATCCATAAGTATTTCCGTCGTCGGTTTTATCGCATTGCCCAAGGTAGCAGCTTCTATATTTATCACTGTCTAGTTTTTCTGCTCTGCAGTCGTGGTTCCGGCGCTATAATTTGATCTTCACATTTGTTCAACTGTTTCTGCGAGTTATCTTCCTTTGAGCAGGTATCAGGCGTTCCGAATCCTGTACTCTCCTGGCTGTTGTCGGTATCGTTACCATATTTTGTGGAATTCCGTATATTTCATCGAGGGTCGATAAAATCTCATCCACCGTTTTTCCAGGACAAGTTCCTGTACCTCTGCGCTCACAATCTGGACCATTTCAGGCTCTCCCAATCCTGCAAATACTTCCCTGACCGCCTGATAGGAAGACGGGATATTTAGCCAGACACTTTCTTCCGTTTCCATGTTCCTTATCTTTACACTCTGCATGATATTCCCCTTTCTGCCGCTGCCAGCACTCCCGGCCCATAACGCCGGATTAGGAATGCCGAAATCACTAAGCGGAAAGTATCCTCACTTACCAGCTCCGGGTCAATCAACTCCGACAGGCTGATGTGGCAGGTTCCCTTATATAAATCCTTCGCTGTATGGAACAGCACATATCCGTCCAGGTCAACCCCATGAATCCGGATTTTCTGGAACCGGATGATGTCCGAATCCACTGCCGGAAAGGCCCTTCCCCGCGACTGTGGTGCCAATAAACCAGGTAATCCTTAAAGGAAAACTGTGGCGTTTGTTTCTCTTTTAAAAGTGCCAAACATCGGTGTACAAGGGGCACAAACAAGATAAAATAGAAATGAGGGGCGATAGAGCGGAAATGTCAGATTTTCCACTCTATCTGAACACGGTCGCTGGTGGCCTTGATCGTAGAGATCAAACCATCGGCGGCTTTTCTTTTGTCGTCAAAATCTATGCTGTCCCAGTTGTCGAGATAATAGGATAACTTCTTTATCTGCTGGGGCGATATGGTTTCAACACTCAATTCGGCGATTGCCTTTGAAATGGTCTGGCGTCGGGTGTCCAGTTCTTCAATTTTTTTGTTGGCGTAGGCAAGCAAGGTCGCATTGGCTCCAGTCAGCGTATCCAGCAGCTTTTCAATTTCTGCCTCCACCTGTGCCAGTTCCACTTGATAGGCGGTCAGTTTCGGATTGACTTTTTCCTCCCTGCCGTGGAGTATCTGAAAGTCTTTGAACTTCTCCTGCATGGCCGAGAAAATGAATTGCTCAAATTCTTCTTTACGGATTTTCCCGCAGCCCGGACAGCCTTTGTTTTCCGTCCGTTTGGTACAGCGGAAATACCCGGTGCTGTTTGGTACATGGGTGGCTTTCAGAGCATACCCACAATGCCCGCATTTGATTTTTCCGGCCAGCCAAGTGTTCTTCGGTTTCCGTCCCTGCTGGAAGGTGGTATTTGCCATAAGTTTTTTCCGGCATTTCAGCCATGTGTCAGAGGAAATGAGTGCTTCGTGGGGAGCGATAACAAGTATCTGGTCTTTTAAGCACCTGTCCTTGTCCTCCTTCACATCCCGTCCCTGATAAAGATAGCAGCCGTTTGTTCCGGCAAAGTCAGAAGCGTCATTGACAATCGCTGCGCCCTGGCTTTTGAAAAATTCGTACAGCTCCAAGTCGGCCTGTGCGTAAACGGGGTTTCGCAAAAGCTGGGAAAGAAAACTCCGAACCATTGACTTCTCGTAAATCTTGATACCTTGTTCCTCGAAGTATCGGGTAATATCTCCGAAGGAGGTTTCCGGTTCAGCATACATTTCAAACATCAGCCGAACATGGTCGGCGGCTACGGGGTCGGCAACCATTTTCTTTGTGCGGATACCCTCTACCACAGTAGGCTCTAACTGATAACCGTATGGTGCCTGCCCGCTCATGTGGAAGCCTTTCAGGCACCGGGAATAGTAGGCGTCTGTGACACGCTTCTGAATTGTCTCACGTTCAAGCTGGGCGAATACAATACAGATATTCAGCATGGCTCGGCCCATCGGGGTCGAAGTATCAAACTTTTCTGTGGAGGATACAAACTCTACATCATACTCTTGAAACAGCTCCATCATCGTTGCAAAATCCAGAATAGAGCGGCTTATACGGTCCAGCTTGTATACGATGACCCGCCGGACCTTTCCCTTGCGGATCTCGCCCAGCAGCTTTTGAAACTCCGGTCTGTCCGTATTCTTACCGGAATAGCCTTTGTCCTTGAATACCCGGCAGCTCCCGCCTTTCAATTCATACTTGCAAAAGTCGATCTGACTTTCAATGCTGATACTGTCCTTGCGGTCTACTGACTGTCTTGCGTAAATACAATCTTCTCTGATAAATTCCATATTGGGCTCCTTTCCTTGTTGGAATGGAGCTACCAACCTTACAACTATATTATACCATCAGCAGCCCCGGACAACAATGTTGCGAATGATTAGGGAAATCTGTCCCCATATTTGCTGAACACCTCGTAAAGACAACGCTCAATTTCTTTTTTACGCTGTGCTTTCTCCTTCGGGGGAAGTACCGGCGTGAGGCTTTCCAGCACAATGATCTTCCCTTGAAATGCGACAGATTTTGTTTCTCGTTCATAAGTGACAGCTTGCGTCATTGAAAACCTCCTTTGCGAAAGTGCGTGTATATGCCAGCCTTTCCCACTTGTCCCGTGGGGAAATGTCAAAAGACGGCTCCCGCAGGTGCCGCCCTTTGAGCTTTCTCCACTTCGGGTCAATGTGGCCCGAGGTCAGTAAGGACTGGAAAGGTACTTTTCTTTGGCGTCCTCCACGCTGTTGAGATCGAATACTTCATAAAGCTGTCCCACAACACGCCGTATATCCTTCTTTGAAAATCCGCAGTCCTCCATTGCCATAATGACATAACCACGGCAGGCGTCATTGCTCCATTCGTCCGGTTCCAAGCCAGGGATCATTCCAAACGCATTTCCCATAAAGTGCTCCTTTTTTGAAAAGATGGGGAGCCACGCCGGATCGGTTGGCCTATCATCAGACAGCATTGCCGGGGGCTCCCCATAGGTTTTTACTTCATTTCAGACACACCGGACGGACATAGGCTTCATGCCCCATAGTATTTCAACTCTCCCCATTCTGATGGCAAGGCGTTCTCATTGCCTGCGACGGCTCACGGCTTGCAAGGCCGCTTCAACGCTCGGACTGTGACTAAACGCAAGTATCCGGGTTCTGCGCCTGTTCCGGTGGAGCCAGCCTTGCCCCACCTATGGCATGGACCTGTTCGCTCGCTCAGTTTTACAAAGACTGTATTCTCTGAAATCCGAGGTCATGGCGGGTCTGTCACACAGCGCGTTCCCCTTCGTATCCGGGTATCCTTTTATTCAATTTTCAATCTGCATGAGGCTTGTCTGAACCTCGGGCCATTGTGACCCGAAGTGTTTTGCCTCTCATAAGCCATTTCATTTTCCAGCCTAAATCGGTACGCCTTACAAAGAATTTTTCAAGATTTTTTCTAAGCGCCGCAGACCTCGCTCGATTGCGACACGAACTACTTTTTCATGGACGCCCTCTGCCCGGGCAATGTCCTGTTTGGTCATGCCGAGAATGAAATAGGCGTAAATCCGTTTTGCCTGTTTGTCTGGCAGACTGGCAATCGCTGCGTGAAGTTCCTGCATGGTCACTTTCCGCTCATACAGTTCATGGGGAGATAAGGCGACAAAGACAGCTTCATGCTCCAGCCCGTCATCCCGATCAAGGGAATAGTAAGCTTTGTGGCGGTATGTACGCAGCCGATAAGCAGCCTCTTTACGATCAAACTCTTTGAACATTTCTGCAACTTCTTCCGATACTTCCATGAAGCAATCCGATGTATAGAATGGGTAATAGTCCTGCAAATTGATAATAGCCATATTGACCTCCGTTTCGGTTGTTGGTTGACGAGTGACCGAAACAAAGGCGGCGGGGAGCGGCACCGGGGGATGGCTTCGGGCCAACATGACCCGAAGCCGCCCCGCAAGAACGCAAAAGCGCCCGGGTGGCATAAAGCCAAACGGACGCATGAAATAGCATGATAGGTTAAGTTCCAATAAATTTCACATACATAGCCGGACTTCCCCGGAGGTGGGACTATACTTTTTTTAATTGGTGCAGTTTATGGAGACTGTGAAAGAGAAAAATAGACACGGCAGCATCCTCCTATGGCCGCCGTGTTGATTACATGGTGTGCTGGGTCGTCGTTGGTTTTTTGGGGAAAAGAAGCGGCGGCTCTAATCTGAACCGCCACTGAAATAAGTAATTTAAGCGCACCAAATCAACCTGCCCAGCAACGGTTTTTTTCTTTTCCCGTCAGGCGGGCAGGAGTTTTCATAATGTTTTCACTGTTTTTTATCTTTTCTCAATGTTAATAATCCGTTGTGTCCAATCACGGTAAAATGCTTCTTCATGTGATACAAGCAACACCGTACCATTAAAATCCATAAGAGCTGATTTCAGTGCATCCTTTGCCTGAACATCCAGATGATTTGTAGGTTCATCCATAATCAGAAAATTGCAAGGGGTCAGTGTTAGCAAGCACATTTTCACTTTGGCCTGCTCACCTCCACTTAATGTTCCAATAGCTTGCATCGCATGTTTACTGGAAATCCCACACCGAGCTAAATGTTTCCGAACATCCTTTATTACCATATCGGGATGGACATTGGAAACAATTTGAATTGGTGTCTGTTCAGGTTCATCCCATATCAAGTCCTGCTCAAAATATCCAAGGGCAACTTGATCGGAAAATTTGAAATGACCTTGCATGGACGGGATTTGCCCAATTAAAGTCTTGAGCAAAGTGGACTTCCCAATTCCATTAAAGCCGGTGATAACAACTTTTTGACCGCCCTTAATACTAAAATCAATATCCAATAGAACTGGATAGTGATACCCAACTGCCAGGTGTTTGACCTGTAAATGCTCCGTATTTGTCAGCGGTAAAACAGGAAAATGAAAATGGGGGAAAATCTCTTTCTGTTCCAAAGCTTCCATTTTGTCCATTCGATCAAGCTGTTTTTGCCGCCCTCTTGCCATTTTCGCTTTTCGTCCAGCGATATTTTTCCTGATAAACTCCTCTGTTCTTTTAATCTCCTTTTGTTGTGCTGAGTATTGACGAATGTAATCTTCACGCAGCAGTGTCTTTTTTCGCAGAAATTCAGAATAAGTGCCGTAATACTTTGTTATTGTGTCATTATCTATATCGCAAATACGATTTGCAATTTTGTCTAAAAACTCAAAATCATGGGAAACAACTAAAAAAGCGTTTTCTAAAGAAGATAGGTATTCTGCCAGCCATGCAACATGGTCTTTATCAAGAAAATTTGTTGGCTCGTCTAATAGCAATACATCTGGTTTTTCAAGCAGTAGTTTTGCCAAAATCACTTTTGCTCGCTGGCCGCCACTCATTTCGATGATAGGGCGGTCAAGACCAATCGCAAGCAGCCCCAGACCATTTGCAACACGCTCGATTGCAGTATCAATGGAATAGAAGTCATGTGTTTCAAGATACTCCTGATAGTAGGCAGCAAGTTCCAGACTTTTCATATCTCCATCGGCAGCCTTTTCATATAGTTGCATGGCTTGTGCTTCTATCTCAAACAGTTTCGCAAAAGCTGATTTTAAGAACTCTTTCATTGTGAGCGTATGGTCGATTTCTGCATACTGATCTAAGTAGCCAATCGTAATATTCGGTTGCCAAATAATGCGGCCGTTATCAGGTATAATCTGTTCTGTGCAAATTTTAATCAGGGTGCTTTTGCCGGTTCCGTTCTGTCCGACAATCCCAATGTGTTCCCCTTTGTTCAGTGTAAATCCTGCATTTTTGTAAAGCAGGTTTTCACCAAAAGAATGTGTTAGTCCTTCAATTTCTAATAAGCTCATTTTTAAAAAACCTTTCTTAATATATTTGGAAAAAAGAAAAGGCAGAAAGCAAAGATACGCAACGGTATCTGCCTTCTGCCTTTGGCATGGTAACGCAAAAACAAAAGGCTATGGACAAAACATTGTCCATAGCCTCGCACACATTTTAATCACACGGAAAGCCAACACAATAAAATGGGTAGAATACCCCCTTGGCTTCCCGATGAAATCTAAATGCGCTCTTTATACGCTATACTCTGCACAATGTTTCATCGGAATGGATTGTACAGAGTTGATTTTCTTTTTGCGTTGATCTGTTAAATGAAAATTCATATTTTGCTCTCCTTTGGAGATAAACTTTTTTTAATAATAACACGATTCTCCCTCTTTGTCAATTTTTCGAAATAAGAACTCTTGAAATAAAATACTACTTTACATCAAATTTCATTACATTCTCATAATCTAACCCGAAATGTACAATGATATAGGGTGATATGAGAATGAACCAAACTGAAAGAAAGTTTGACTTTCATGGGCTCGGGCTGGCTCTGAAAAAAGCCAGAGAGGAAAAGGGCTGGACGCAAGCCTATGTTGCGGAATTGGTAGACCGTGACTCCCGTACCATTATGAATATCGAGAACAAAGGACAGTATCCGAGTTTCAACCTTTTTGTAAAGCTCATTACCATGTTTGACATTTCGGTTGACCAGTTTATTCATACGGACGGAGGCGAACAGGAAAGTCCTTGCAGAAAGCATATTGATGTGCTCCTAAACTCCATGAACGAGAAAGAGCTTGTTGTCATGGAGGCCACAGCCGAAGGGCTCAAGAAAGCCAGAGCAACGGAGGTTCCAGAATAAGGGCCTCTGTTTTTTTGCGCCATTTTCGGGGGTGCCGCTAAGTGGCAAGCAATGCCTCTGTGGCCACAAGTGGCACAAAGGCGGCTTGTTGGGGCTCGCCCCAAACCCGTATCTTCGGGCCAACATGGCCCGAAGTGTCAGCGTCGCGTTTCTCCTTATTTTCATAACCTTAACGCTCCTTTTCCTGCTTTCTGCCCGGCTCGGTGTAGCCCATCAGAGTGTCAATGTTCGCCTTGATCGTGATAATCTCCTGCATGTCCCGTCGTGCCTTTTGGTATTCTCCATAGAGCTGTTTTTTCTTTACTGTGAGCTTACGGCCTTCCTCCTTCAGCACATCCATTTTAGGGAGCTTCGCCCCACCCAGCAGAGAGCGCATTTCCGCTTGTGCCGCCCGGTACAGTTCAAGGTCGGCCTCATGTTCCGCAAGGAATTTTCGGCTGTACTTCGCCGCCTTGTATTTCTCAAAGACAGGTCGGGTTTTGGCATACTGAACCGTTGCGGCCTTTAGCCCTGCATTGGTTTTCATGGCCTGTTCCGTCTGCTTGACCTGTTCGGAAATAGCATGGAAACGGTCTGCCGCCTCAGTGGCTTTCTGCGCCAACTGCTCATAATCGGTCAGGTTATTATCCTGTATATAGGCAAGAGCGGCGGCCATCTGCTTAATGTTAAATACCTTCGCCCAGCGTTCATATCCCGGCCCCTTACCGGCAGCCAGCTTTGCTTGAATATCCACCGCCAGACTGATTTTCCGCTCCGAGCGCCCGGGGCGTTTTTCTTTGCCATCAATGGCAGACAGAACATCTTGCAAGTCGTAGCCGTCCCCCAGCGTGGAGGCACGCAGACGGGTGAAGCGTTCCTGTCCCTGCCCGGTCAGCCGGAAGCTGATACCGCCTCCCCGAACCTTCTTGACCTCATATCCGGCCCGCTTCATCAGATTGAGAAATTCGTCCAGATCAGCGGGGCGTTCCGCCAGTGCAGTATCAATGGCAAGGCGCAGCCTGTCCTGATAGGAAAGCGGTCCTTTTCGTTCTTTTTGCCATTCTCCATAATTCCGATACTTACCCTTGCTCCGGGGTTTCGGGTTCTCCACGATGGACAGCCCATTTTCAAGGCACAGCCTGTCAGAGAGCCGCCGAAGGGCGAAGCTGGAGCCCCAAAAGTTTCGGAATTTCCGGGTGCAGTCAAGGGTGGTGGAGTTGTAATAAATGTGACAATGGATGTGCTGGCGGTCTGTATGTGTGGTAACGATAAAAGCGTGCCGACCCTTCGTCCAGCGCATAGCCAGCTCATAGCCGATACGGTTCGCCTCCTGCGGGGTAATCTCGCCCGGATAGAAGGACTGCCGTATCTGATAGCACAGCACATCATTGGCCTTTTTCTGTTCCCGGCCCGTCATGGCGGCATAGCTGGCCTTTGCCAAAAGAAACTCGTCTGCCACGGTGGCGGGGTCGCACTCATAAGCGGAGATATACTTTCCGCTTTCAGTTTTCTCCGGGTTCTTGCCGTAGTCCAAACAATCCCGGATGGCCTCGGCAATCGTTTCGCCTTCGCCCGCATGGCGCTGCAACAAAGTTGTGGTAGCCAAAAATCATCCCTCCCTTCCATGAGAAAGGGGCGGCCCATTCAGACCGCCCCGACTTCGGGCCAGTATGGCCCGAGGCTGCTTAACTTGCCAGAAACCGGTACAGAGCGGATTTGCCTCCGTCCAGCGCCCAAAGAAGGGAGCCCGCCGCCGCTTGCAGTCCATACGGCGAAAGAAGGAAGGCAAGAAACAGAAATACAATCCCGCCTATGGGCGTCGGCGTGAAAAAGAGAGCGACACCCAGCACCGCCAGGATCACAGAGGCAATCGTCAGCAGGACGGCACAAATATCAAATAGGAACACCAGCAGAGCCGCCAAAAGGGACAGAACCAAAGCAAAGGGAGCAACCAATATTTTCAGCAGTATCTTCATCATCAAAACCTCCTTTATCTTTTCTATCTTCATTTTACCATGCCTGTCCGGGGACATAAATGTTGCGAAAGATTAGTGAATCCTGTCCTCAGACATTTAGGACAAGTAACTCTAAGTTGACACTTAACACTTTACAGTGTAGATTTTATTTATATAGAAATGGAAAACAAAAGGAGGTATGATTCAGTGGATAGCATACAGAGTTTTTTACCCTACCGATTGCCTAAGATAAAGAATAAAAAGCTGATTGACCCACATGTCGTAATAATTGGAGCAGGCGCTTCAAAAGCGGCTTGTCCTACCGACAAAAACGGAAAAAGTGTCCCCTTGCTTAAAAATGTTTTGGAAGTTCTTGATCTCGAAAATCTCTTAAACAAATACGGTTTTTCGTCAAATGATATTGATGATTTTGAAAAATTTTACTCAGAAATATGTGAACGTGAGCAATATCAAAAACTATGTCAAAATCTCGAAGAGGCTGTTTATGAGTATTTTTCCAAATTGGAATTGCCGGATAGTATAAACTTATATGACTACTTAATCTTATCGTTAACGGAAAAAGATTTAATCATTAGCTTTAACTGGGACCCTTTTCTATTACAAGCATATAAACGAAATATTAGAGTTGGAAATCTTCCTCAACTTGTATTCCCACATGGAAATGTAGGCGTTGGTGTATGTAATCATTGTAAACAAAAAGGATACTATGGATATATTTGTCCTAAATGCCATTTGCCTTTTGAAAAAATGCCATTGCTATATCCAACAGGAAAGAAGGACTATGAAACAAAACCAATTATCCGAAATGAATGGTTAGTTGCACAAGATTTCCTTAAACGAACTGCTGGCCTAACAATATTTGGATATGGTGCCCCTATATCAGATATTTCAGCTATAAAGTTGCTCAAAGAAGCCTTTAGTAGCAGTAACACAAAAGAGATTTGTCCTGTAACTATTGTTAATTTGCTAAATGTAAAAGACGAACAGCTAGATAAGTGGAATGAGTTTTACGACAAATCAATGATTTGCTATGAAGAAAAATTTCAGGACACTATCCTATGGCAAAATCCGAGAGTAAGTTTAGAAACACTGTTCGACGCTATATTGCAGCAACATCCTCGTGAGAAAACTAAAAGTTTTAATGAATTTCACTCGCTCGTTGATTTACAAAATTTCGTATCAACAATTACGGAGTATGAATTATGGTTTGATAAGTAAACAGAAGATGGGGGATGACCTTTTGAGTCATCCCCCATCTTTTACTTTGCCACCAGCTCAGAGAGCTCCCGCAGCACCTTTGACACCTCGCCCCACAGCTTTTCATAGTCCCGCTTCAATCCGTCGATTTCCTCCGGGTACACGCCGTAGGTATGTGCGTGTATGGCAACCTGATTGAGATTGTTGGAACAGCGCCGTTGCAGAGAGATCAGCTCTTTTACGGGCGCAAGGTCGATGTGCAGGATATACCCATTCAGAGCCATTTTCCGTACATAAGCCCCGGCGTTGGAAATGCCCGCCTCGGCCATCCGCTCATGGATGGCTGAGAGCTCGTCCGGTGTTACCATGACGTGCAGATGGACATTCCGCTTTCGGTTCTCCATCAGCGTTCCAGCTCCCGGCCTTTCCGGCGCTCTTTGGGCCCCTTTACCTTGTCCAGCGGCTTTGCGTCCAGCTCCGGGGGCGTGGGTTGGATGGGCGTATTATTGGGTACGCCGTCGATCATGTTGCAGTTCTGCTCCGTGGAGAGCTCGGCGGTTTTCAGATAGTTGTCTTTTTCGTGCATGGCGTTCCTCCTTTATCGTTCCTCATGGTTTTTATGGCTCCGCTTCTGGCCGGGCTCCTTCGGGGGTTCCTGCCCTCTGGTTCCGTCTTTGAGCCGGGCGGTAATGGATGGGCGCACCCGGTCAGGATTGCCCGGTGCAGGTTTCAGCTCATAATCCTCCATCTGCTTTTCGGTCAGCGGCTTTGCGTAGGTCAGTTCGCCCCATGCCATCAGCCTGCCGTCTGCCACAGGACGCCGCCTGTCATCATCGTAGTTGACAATGGAAAGGGGCTGGTTATCCGGCGGCTTCGGGTAGGTGCCTATGTCTACGGGGCGCTGGGTGGAATAATAGCGGTAAACGCCCTCCGGTCCCAGCTCGGTATGCTTGACCGCCGCATGGTAAAGCTGCTGATAATCGTTTACCCGGCGGTCAAAGTCCCTCTGCGCCCACGACTGACTGTTTCCATAGCGGCCCCAGTAGTAATCCCGATGGCTGTTTTCTCCCTCGGTAAACTGCCAGGTCACAAAGGGGCTCGGCGCTCCCGGATTATGCCCCAGCGCAAAGCCGTGTCCGGTTTCAAAGGTGGCAGCTTTCAAAATCACATATCCTTGTACTGTCTCCAAGAGATCCCTCCTTTCTGTGCCTCGGGCCAACATGGCCCGAAGTGCTGGATGTTACGAAATAAGAGGGAAAACCGGGGAGGAATGTAATAAGATATTCCCACCCCGGAAACACCCTCAAAAAAGCCCGGAATGTCAAGCCTTTGGAGGCGGCAAATCGTAACAGCCAACCGGCCTTTTCTCCCGCATTTTCCTCATGCGTTCCCGGCTTTTCCGGCGGTTCCCTTCAGCCTTGCAGGCGTCGGAACAGTAGGCTTGACGCCCCTCGGGCAGAAACGCCTTTCCGCAGACCGCACAGGCCCGCAGCTCCGGGGAGATGCCTTCCGTTGTCAGCGCCGCTTGAAGTTCCGGGTCAAGGGGCAGGACAGCCTCGCGGAAGTAACGGCAGTACGCCCCTGTCCAGCACTTGTGCAGCATATAGCAGGCACAGTCAAGAGGAAGGCACAGGCCGCTTTCCCGGTCGTAGTTGGCGCACATCCCCGTGACAAGAGAACGGATTTTCTTCTTCTCATCACGGGTCAGCTCCCGGGCGTCCATTTAAGACTTCGGGCCACGATGGCCCGAAGGGCGGGGCTCCACAATCAGCGCCCGGAATTTCTTCCGGCACTGTTTTTTCTTTCCTTTGCACTCCTTATAGTAGCGGCACCCCTTACAAGGGTTGTCACTGTCCCAGCCGGGGTGCGGTACTTCCTTCATCATTCGTTCAAAAGGGCTGCTTGTAAAATTCATTCTCATTCCTCCGTATCTTCCTCCCACGGCGGGGTATCTTCGTCCTCGGGTTCCTCTGCGAGCTCCTCCAGCTCCCCGTCCTCATATTCGCAGTAATCATCTTCCAAATCCGGGGCCTCATGCTTCGGCTTGTAAATCTTGAAATAGTAACCAATTCCACCGCCGGCCAGCACCACCGCGCCAATCAGGAGCATAGAGAGAAGGGGGCTGTCCTTTTTCTCCGGCTCGGGTTCCGGTACTTCCTCCACAGGTTCCGCAGGCTTTGGCTCTGGCTCCGGGGTCACTTCTTTGGGCGGTTCCTTACCCTGTTCGGCAAGAGGAAGAAGGTCGTCTGTGGTAACGGTATTGAGGAAATAGACGTTCTCGCTGGTTTTCTGCTTGTCGATCACCAGATAAAACACGTTCTCGTCTGCGGTGGTGATGGTGTAGAACTCCTTTCCATCCTCGTCGGTGGCATTGTCCACCACGGTTCCCGTCCCGTCCGGGGTAAAGGGGTTCTGGGTTTCCGGCTCCGCTTCGGTTTCCGCCGGGGCGGGAGCTGTCTCCGGCTGCGGCTCGCTGCTCTGTGCATAGGCCGGGACCGTAAAGATCATGCAACACAAAAGGCTGGCAGCCATCGCCGCCAGCCTGCGGTATTTAGTTTTCTTCATGGGCTGTGTCCTCCTTTCCGGGTTCCTCCGGCTACGGGTCAGTATGGCCCGAAGTGGTAAGGCTGTTTTTGGGGTCATTCAGAAAAGCCATAAGATGGGCGGGCGTCAGTTTGAGGGAGCGCACCGCCTGCACGATCTGGCTGTTTTCTTCCTCCTGTTTCTGCTTTTCCAGCTCCCGGATTTTGGCCTGCCACTCGGCGGCCTTCTCCCGGGCTTTTTCCAGTTCCTTATCGAGCTTGTCGATCTTGTTCATGCAAGGACTCCTTTCCTCTGGCTCACAGACGCCCGAAGGCATAGAAATGTGTCTGCCAGTAGCTTGAATTGATGTTTGCGTATTGGATGGGGGACCCACAATGGAGCATCATCCCGTCGCCCACATAAATCCCCACATGGGACACGGGGCCGGGGCTGTCATAGGTTCTCGTAAAAAAGATAATGTCGCCCGGCTTTGCCTCGGAGGGGGAAATGATAGCACACTGGTTGTAAATGCCCTGCGCCGTGGTACGGGGCAGGTTGTGGACGCCGCTGGCCGTGTACACCCAGCAGACAAAGCCCGAACAGTCAAAGGAGGTGGACGGGCTGGAGCCGCCCCACACATAGGGCCAGCCGATGTACTTTGTGGCTTCTTCCATGAGCGCCGCAAAAGCCGGGTCATTCAGTGCCTCGCCGGGTATCTCATAGCTGGGTCCGGTATCTTCGCCGCCGTTGTAAATCCCTTCCCACAGATAGGGCTTGTTGCCTTTAAGCTGCTGCATAACGGTGTAGATTTCCCGCTGCTGTTCGTTAAGCCTCGGCAGGATCACGGCAGGCAGCGTTTTGTTGGTGAGGGTCACATTTAAGATGTAATACTCATAGGGGACTTCCTCGGTGGTGGTTTCCCCGGTCTCCGGGTCGGTGCTGGTTTCGGTGCGGTAGCGTATCTCGACTTCCTCCGTCAAGGTCAGTTCATACTGTGCCTCGAAGATCTCCCGCAGCTCGTCCTGCACCTGTTCCCGGAAATACACATGGTACTTTGCCGAGAGATAGGACGCCAGCTCATAGGGGTTATGGCCGATCTCGTCCACGGAATAGCGGTACTCGTCATAGCCGGGATGGGTGCTTTCGATGTTCGCTACCGTCTGCGCCAGTTCATTTTCCAGCGCCGTGTAGTCCTCGTCCACGCCCAGCAGGTCCGTATCCTCCGAGGCGTAGGAGGTGCCGGATAACGCATTGGCAAGACCGCTGCCAAGCGTGGGGAAAATGGAACTTACCGCCGACACAAGAAAACAGAGCAGCAACAGCAGGAGCAGGATCAGCACCGCCACGGGATGACGGGTCACAAACTGCGCCGCCCGACGGGCCGCAGTTCCCGAAGCGGCAGCGGTTTTCTTTGCGGCCTTTGCGCCCTGTTTTGCAGCCGCCTTTGCTTCTTTGGAATACCGGCGTTTCAGTTTCCATTTCTGCTGCACACGGTTCCCACTTTGCCACCTTCCGGGCCGGGTGCTCCCGCCAGCGCCGTTTGGCATACCGGGTCAGTTTCCGGGTCCCGGCCTCTGCGGCCAGCTCGGATTTATGGGCTCCTTCCACACCCACATTTTCATGCTCGACCTCGTGGATCTTGTTGTGGACATAGAACCATGCTTCTGTACGGGCTCCCCGGACTGCCTTTTTTGCAAGCCCCAGCGGCTTCTTCGCTGCCCGTTTTGCCTCGGTCTTGTCCAGTTTCTCCCGGGCCTTTCCCAGCTTTTCCCCAGCATGTTCTGCTTTTGCCTGTGCTTTCTGGTACTTGTCCTTTTTGCTCCCGGCCTTTTCGGCGGAGCCCTCCGGCTCCTGTGCCTTGCCAGTATCCTGCGGCCCGCCCGCTTCATCCTCCTGCCTCATGCGGTCAGAGGGACGGCTTTTCCGGCTGTCCTCTTGAAACTTGCCGCTTTTGGACTTCGGGCCATCGTGGCCCGAAGGACTGTCCTGCCCGGTATCCTCGTCCTCAAATCGAAGGCGTCGGGACGGTGCGGGGGAAGATCCTTCCCGTTCAGCCGGTCCGGGGCGATTGCCTCCGGTATCCTCTGTCGGCCCCGGCTTTTGAAAATTCCGTTTGTCCGGTTTCTTTCCGATGATGTATCCCTCCTTTCCAAACCTCGGGCCATCATGGCCCGAAGTGTGTTATGCCCGGTTCATTTCCTGTTTTTTGTCCTCCGGGCGGGTGGTCATAATGGCGTACAGCTCGGTATTCTGCGGGAAGCGGTCAACAAACGGGATGGTGGTATTCCCGAAGAACAGCAGCCCTTCGCCGGAATTGGTATGGGTTACATAGGAAAGCTGGTGGGGGCTGATCCCAAGCTGTTTGGCTAAAATCTGCCGGTCGCCCTGTGCCTGCGAGAGCAGCACAAGGAAGTCCGAGTTTTCAAAGATGTTCTCGATCTCCGGGCTTGCCAGAAAATCCTTCACGTTCTGCGTTAAAGCACTGGGAACGCACCCTTTTTTTCGCAGCATTTTCCAGGTCGCCACACAATAGCTTGCCGTCAGACGGTCACGGAGCAGCACATGAAATTCGTCGAAGTAGCACCATGTAGCGATACCGCGCAGGAAATTCATGGACACCTGCGAGTTTACCAAGTCCTGCATAATGAGCATGGCAATCGTGCGAAGCCCGGCCCCCAGCTTTTTCAAGTCAAGGCATACCAGGCGGCGGTTTAAGTCCACATTGGTTTCATGGTTGAACACGTTAAGGGAACCCGACACATAGATTTCAAGAGCCGTTGCCAGCCGTACCGCCTCGCCCTCGGGTTGGGAACAGAGCAGGTCATAGAGGGTTTGGAGGGTCGGCATTTTCGCCGTCTCCGGGTTCTGCAAATGCTCCCGGTACATCTGACGCACACAGCGGTCAATGACGGTCCGTTCCACCGGCTGCAAGCCGTCCTTGCCGCCGACGATCAGCTCCATCAGCGACAGGATAAAGTCGGCTTTCAGTGCCATCGGATTTTCCTCGTCGAAGCTCAAATCAATGTCCATCGGATTGATATGGTGGGGGCTGTCCGGGGCGATCTCGATGACCTGTCCGCCCAGCCGCTTGATAAGGGGCGAATATTCGCCCATCGGGTCCACCACGATAATCCGGTCACGGGTGGCAAGGAACACGTTCACAAGCTCCCGCTTTGCGGCAAAGGATTTGCCGGAGCCCGGCACACCAAGAAACAGGCCGTTGGGGTTTTTGAGCTTCTTCCGGTTCGCCATGATGACGTTATGGGAAAGAGCGTTGAGCCCGTAATAGACGGCCTCGCCGTCCATGCGGAGCTCCTGCGTCATAAAGGGAACGAAAATAGCCGTGGAGCTGGTGGTCATGCCGCGCTTGATCTCAATGCCGTTATGGCCCAGCGGCAGGCTGGAAAGAAAACCGTCCTCCTGCTGGAAGTCCAGCCGCTTCAAGGTACAGTTGTATTTCTGGACGATCCCGGACACCGTGAACAGATCATTGTCCAGCTCCCGGCGGGTCGGGGCCATGTTTACCACAAGGAAGGTCAGCAGGAACATTCGCTCGTTCCGGCTCTGTAAATCTTCCAGAAGGGTCTTTGCGTCGTTGCTGTATGTTACGAGGTCGGGCGGAAGTATGTCCATGTCGTACCCTGACCGGGCTGCCTTCTTTTGTTCCTCCACCTTCATCTTGTCAATGTCGGAGACTTTGGCCTTGATGGATTTTACGGCGGCGGTCTGATCGACGGTCTGGATATGGAGGGTGATGGTCATTTCCGCATCCATTTCCAAAAGCTCCGCCAGCAGCTTGTCCGAGAGCTCCGAGGCCAAAATCTGCAAGTAGGAGGCAGCGCCCCAAGTCGTCCCCACCCGGAACAGACGGCTGAAACGGAAGTCGAAGCTGTCCGGGGCGATAAAGTCTTTGGTGGAAAGCCCGGTTTTGGGGATCATATCCCATGAAAACCGGAAGGGGGAGCCGCTGCCGGGGTGGAGCTGCCCGTGAAGGAGCTCCAGCCGTTCCAGCCCCGAAAGGGAGCGGCACTTGACGCCCAGCTTTTTGAAGTTCCCGCAAATGTCTGCCTCGACACGTTCCAGCCTTGCCCTGGCGGTGGGAAGGTCGTCCACGTTCACGCCGAAGGTCAGGAGCTTTGTGCGGACAATGCCATTGTTGCTTTTGGCGATCTGGTTTTCCAGCATTTCCACATACTCGCACCGGACGCTGTTGTAATCGTCATCCTGCATGGGGATGTTCACGCTGTACCGGCTGCCCGGGCGGCTCCGGTGATTGAGGAAGGAAAGCTGGAACGGAAGGCTGCTGTCAAAGTAGTTGAGGCAGGCGCTCCACCCGTCAAAGATGGCCGCCTGATCTTCGGACTGTGCGAGCTGGTAGTTGATGTCCTCATATTCAATGGTTTTGGTGTAATAGCGGTCCGCCACCCGGCACACCCCGTCCCGGTACATTTCCCGGTAAGGGAGAGTCTGCTGGGCGGTGGTGGGAATGTCCTTTCCCTTTGTGAACAGGCCGAGAAGGCCCGTCTTGTCAGGCTTTCTGCCTGCGGGCTTTCCGGCCCTTCTGTTGTTTCGCAATCGGCTGCGCCTCCTTTCTGGCGCTAAGCAGCGCATAGAAGTTTTCGGTTTTGTAAGGCCGCACACGGGGATAGAGAAACCGGGTGCGGATGATGTTTTTCAGCACTTTTTCCAGCGGCAGGCCGTCCCGCTCATACATAGCCAGAAAGAAGAACGGGAGCATGAGGCCGATCATCAGGAACATGGCGGCGCTGTTCCCGATACTGTCACGGGAAAGCAGGTAGGCCGGGAGCCCCACCGCCGCTGCGCCGGAAAAACAAACAAGCTGGCGCTTCGTCAGATTGAAGGCCAGCTTTGTCTTAATTTTGGAAAGGTCTTTTGGTACTGGCACATAGGCCATTTGGGTACACCTCCTTTACTGCTTCGGGCCAGCATGGCCCGAGGTTATCTTGCGGCCTCTTTGGCCGGGGCTGTGCTGCGGGCAGCTTCGACGGCTTCTCGTCCGCTCTGCCTTGCCCGCCAGTATTCGGGGTGATACTGCCGGATGGACTGGTTGAGCTTTTCTTCAAACTGCCCTTTGTCCTTAATGCGGTCGGGGATGTTCCACAGCTTTTTGTCCAGCAGCTCCCGGAGCACCACACTTTCCTGCGCGTCCTCCTCATAGCAGATATAGCCTTTATCCTTGAAGCCGCACTTTTTCGCTGCTGGGGAGAGGACGGCGGCTACCTTGTTTGCCACCATCGTTCCGCCGTGGCTGGCGGTAGATACCAGAAACACCCCTGGACAGAGGGTTTCACAGCTCTGCACCTCGCCCCACGGGGAGCTTTTCGGCGCATGGAACATTCCGCCCGTCCGGCTCCGGTCCGCCTGCATGAGCGCCGCCTTTTCCAAGATGGTGCGAAGTTCCGGGGAAAAATAGGCATATTCCCGCAGGACACGGGCGGCGTCCCCGCCGCAGGCGTTCATCAACAGGGTATAAGCGTCGCTGTCCGCTTTGGTACAGCGGCCCAGCAGTTTGCCGTTGTAATAGCAGGCTGCGTCATAGCCCGTCCGTTTGCGTGGCATGGTTCCCGCCTCCTTTCTGCTTCGGGCCAGCATGGCCCGAAGTCAACGCTCTGCGCTGCGGCTGGGCTTTTCCTTCGGGGGCCGTTCCGCCTTTGCCTGTTCGGCTGCCGCTTTCCCGGCTTTGAGCTGGTCGCTGATGGACGCACGCCCCACAGAGCCTCGCTCTGCCATCTGTTCCAGCTTTGCCTCATAGGCTTGCAGAACAGCGGTATTGAGCTGTTCCCGGAACTCCTTTGTGACAGGGTAGACCATATCCCGGTAGCCGCCTTTGCCGTCCGGCTGGCTGGGCATCCCCACGAAAAGGCCCTTGCTGCCCTGTACGATTTTCAGATTTTCCACCACAAAGCAGTCATTGAATTTCACGCTGGCAAAGCCCATGAGGTTTTTCACAGGTTCGATGACCCGCACGCTTACATCCAGCTTTATAGGGGCGGCTGGTGTTCCGCCCGCAGTTTTTTCCTGCATGGATTTCTCCTTTCCGCTTCGGGTCATCATGGCCCGAAGCTGTTACAAGTTTACAGTGCTTTCAACTTCGTTTCCCCACACGTCCCATCCGGGCTTTTTTTCTCTGGCGAACAATTCCACTCGTGGTATATCGCCCATCAGTTCTACAATTTTCCGCCTGGCCTCGTCCGGCTTTTTGCTGTGGCGCTCTATCGGGGAAACAATAAGCTGATGGACACCGGCAGACTTACGCTTCGGATGTCCTTTTACGGCTAAAAGACAAATTTCTGCATTACCTCTGGTCCAGTACCCCAGACCGTAAAACCATGAGTAGGAGCGCCGGTTCCTCTTTATCCATACAAAAGCCACAGAACGATAAGAAAAGCCCCATGCTTTAATGACCTTTAAGGCTTCCGGCAGTTGCGGGAATGTTGCCCACAGAAACAGAACGCTGTCTTTTGCAGCCAAGTCGGCTACCGGAAGGGAACAGATTTCTTCAATACTCATAGTGGGATAATGAAGCTCTGCTGATCCCTGCCTGTTTTTCTGTTCATACCGCCACGGTGGATCTGCATAGATTATTGAAAATTTTTCTTTCGGCATGATCCTCCTTTCTGCTTCGGGTCAGCATGGCCCGAAGTCTCTTAATGGCAGCCAAAGATGGATTTTGCAAGACTGCCTGTTTTGAATAAGGTAAAACACAGCAGCACCGTATATCCCACGCAGCCCCAGATCGCCCCGATGGGGTCGCCGTCGGTGGCGATACTCTGGATCAGCACCGCATAGATGGCGACACAGACTAAGATCAACAGACCTTGAAAGCCCACTGCAAAGAGGGAGCGGAAATAGTTCTGCCCCATGTGTCCGGTTTCCCTGTTGGGGACTGTGGCAAACGGGATAGGCGCTAAACTTGTGAGTAAATAAATTTCAATCATACGGCCATATACGATGACGAAGATCACGATGTTTAAGGCAATCATGGTAAGCTGGATCAGGAAGGACTGGAGCCATAGCCCGAACAGAGGGCCTAACTCCATCGCCTCAAGTTCTGTCCGCAGACTGTCCAGCACATCCGGCGTGATCTCTGTCCCGTTCTGGATAATGCCCGCTGACTGCTGTATCACATGCTGGCTCACATCAAAGACCGCCAGCACGATATTGAAGGTATTCGTCAGGATCATCACAGCCACAAAGGTTTTGAACACCCACTTAAAAAACATCCATGTGTCAACTTCATGGAGGTTGTTGCGTTCTATGAGCATCTGTATCAGCTCATAAGTCATTACAAAAGTGAGGATGACCCCGGCGATTGGCAGGATGGCAGTTTCAGAGATCTGTCGTATCATGGAAAAGACCCCGGCGTTCCAGTCCGCCGGGGTCGTGCCTACCTGTGTGGCAATCTCGCCAACGCTCTGATTGACGTTATCGAAAAGGCCGTCCAGATTTCCCATGATACCATCGACGAGCAGACCTTTCAGCCATTCAACGATTGCGTCGATGATAAAGTCCATACATCAGCTCCTTTTCTGGAAAAAGGGACAACGGGTGACACTTAGCTGAACAGGCCGGACAGCAGAGGGATAAGCTGAAGGCCGATCAGGACGACACCGCCGCCCGCCATGAGCTGCTTAATGCCCTGTGATTTTGCCGCAGGGTTGTCCGACCCGTAACCTTCCAGAAGGTTGATGACACCCCATACCGCCAGACCGGCGCCAAGAGCCATGACCAGAATTTTGAGAATGTCGATTGCCTGATTGAAAAATTCCATATACGTTCCTCCATTTTATTTGTTTGATGGTTTTGGGTACAAAAAAAGCCGCCCACATCGGCGGCACTTCGGGTCATCATGGCCCGAAGTTACACAAACTCGTCGCTGTCCAGATCATCGAAGTTCAACAGGTCAGCTTCTTCGTCCGTGTCGGAGCCGTCCACTTCGTACACCGTGTATTCGTCCTCCGGCTTTAGTCTCAATGGCCGGTGGCGGAACAGGCTTTCCAAGCGGAAGGCGTTTTTCTTTTTGTCAAATTCGGCTGTGTACTTGTAGTTGGGGTGCTTTTTCAAATCGTATTTGGGAGAAAAGAAGGGCGGGAGCCCTCGAAGCTGCAAGATACACTTGTCTCCCGGCATGGTGGTGATCTCGCTGGTGGTCATCAGCTCCCGGCCAAGCCGCTGCATGTTCTGGCTGTAACTTTCAGACTGACCCCGGCTTCGGCCCTCGGTCTGCATGGAGATAGTGGCCTTGCCCAGCCAGTTTTCCGAAATATCCTTTAGGGTGGAAGCCTCCCGGCCTCCGAGGAACACGATACTGTCCATGTTCCCCATGATGGTTTCGGAATGGTCTTTGTACAATGCCTTGCACTGGCTCATAGCCTGATAAAAGAGCGTCAGGCTGATTTCACGGGAGCGGATGACGGCCACGTTCTTTTCCAGCCCCGGCACCTGCCCGGTGTTGGCAGCCTCGTCCCACAGCACCCGCACATGGTAGGGCAGACGCCCGCCATAGGTGTTGTCAGCCCGTTCACACAGAAGGTTGAACATCTGCGAGAAAGCGAGGGCAACCAAAAAGTTGTAGGTGGTGTCCGTGTCGCTGATAAGGAAGAACAACGCCGATTTTTCATCCCCCAGCTTATCCAGCTCCAGTTCGTCATAGGACATGATCTCCCGGAGCTGGGGAATATCAAAGGGAGCCAGCCTTGCACCGCAGCTAATCAGAATACTTTTGGCCGTTTTGCCGCTGGCGAGCTTGTATTTCTTATACTGCCTCACAGCGAAGTGCTGGGGGCTGCGTCGTTCCAGCCCGTCAAACATATAGTCCACCGCATTTTTGAAGGTTTCGTCATCCTCCCGGACTTCCATGCTGTTTATCATTTCCACCAACGTATTCATGTTGCGTTCTTCCTCCGGCCCCTCAAACACGATGTAAGCCACAAGGGCGCAGTATAAAAGGGTTTCGGCTTTGGTCCAAAACTCGTCGCCCTCCTTGCCGTCGCCTTTGGTATTGGCAATTAAAGCGGTAACGAATTTCAGAATATCGCTTTCCGTTTTGAGATAGGCCAGCGGATTGTAGTGCATGGATTTGGAGAAGTCGATGCTGTTAAACACCCGCACCCTGTATTTCTCCCGTTGCAGGAACCGCCCGCATTGGTCGAGGGTGCCGCCCTTCGGGTCCACCACCACATACGAGGAATGGGCTTGAAGGAGCTGTGGGGTCAGCCAGAACCGGGTTTTGCCCGAGCCGGACGAACCGATGACGCAGGCGTTTAAGTTTCGGGCGTTGGCGGGTATCTTCGGGCGGGTGTTCATAGTAAGGAGCTCCGTCCCGGTCAGAATGACATTGTTCTGAAATTTGGGGTCTACAAACGGCTTTATATCCTCCTTTGTTCCCCAGCGGGCGGTGCCGTACTCCGCATCCCGCCGGAATTTCTTTGCCTGCTTGATTTTGGACTGTATCAGCAGATACACCCCGGCCGCACCGGCGAGGCCCACCAGCAGGTCAATACCGCCCAGCCCCGGCCAATAGGTTTCAAAGGCTTTGGGGAAGGTGTCGAGCATTCCCATGAGCTTTGTCCCGAAGTCTGCACCGGGAGCGATACGGTAGGCCGTCCCGATTTTGGAGAAGAACCAGAACACAAAGAGGTACGGCAGGTTTGGGAGCACATATTTTCTGATCTTGTCACTCAACGTCCGTCCTTCACCGCCTCTCTGGTCCGCTGCTTTTCCTTTGCCTGCGTCCGGATCTGCTCCGTGAATTTCCGAAGCTGGCCGAGGATGGAAGCCTTGTCCTGCTCTTTGTTCAGCACCTTTGCGCTGTACTTCTGGAAAGCCGCCGTGATAGCGTCCGCCTGATTGGCTTTGAAGAACAGCAGGTAATGACCGGGGCTCACTTTATGGAAAGCGTAGTCCACATGGAACTCCTTCGCGATCCGGTCAAAATCCTTTGGAGCTCCCACATAGGGCATGGCGCTTTTGCCGCCATAGTGGTTCATCAGCTTTTTCACGCTCTGGCGTCCCTGCGGGGTCAGCGCTTTCCGGTGGTGCTTTTGCAGCGCCCGCGCCACCTTGCCAAGAGCGGCAGCCAGCACTTTTCCCGTGAGCTTCGTTGTCCTGATCGAAAGGGCAACCGTTTTTTGGTTTACTTCTTCCTGCATAAAACCTCCTTTCCGTCGGGGTTCCCGCTATCCGGGAGGCCCCCGTACAATCTCGGGAACAGAAAACCTCGGGCCAATGTGGCCCGAGGCTTACCGCTCGGCATCCCTGCCGGACGGAGCTTTCTTTTCCGGCTCCGTCTGGACTTTTTCGCCCTGTTCCCGCATGGTCTGCAAGATAGAGGGCTTCTTTTGAAGCTGGGAGGGCTTTTCGCCGGACAGCGGCTTGATACATTCCAGTCGGTCAGCCGCCCGGATGGCGTTGTCCGTGAGCTGCCTCTGCCATGCGCCTACGCTGGGAGCCCAGCGAAAGCCGCTGCTTTTCAACTCGGCCCGGGTGTCCGCGTCAGGTTTTCCGTCAAAGAACACCTGCAAGCGGTTGTCCTCCCGGTTCATTTCCACACGGCCCCCGTCGAACTCCCAGCCGGAAAACTCCCGCTGCGCCTGTTTGGAAAGCTGTTCAATACGCGCCTTTACCCGGCGGATCTCCGCATTGTTGTTGGTAAGCTGGTAGCTTTCAAAGGGCCTCGGGTCGCTCCGCCAGCTTGACGCCATGCTGGCTTTCAGCTTTTCGATCTGGTCCGGCGACAGCAGCGCACAGCCATCCAGCTTGCCATGCTTGCGGTAATAGGCGTTGACCTCCTTCATAATGAGCTGGGAGCGTTCCAGCCCGTCCAGCTTCTTCTGGAGCTTTTCAATGGCCGCCGGGTCATCGGCGCTGATCCCGCCCATGCCGGTACTGCGTATCTTATCCAGCAGCCCTTGAATATGCCGCCATTCCTCCATGTTGCTGTCCCGCGCCCGGTTCTGTTTTTCCTTTTTCCCAACCGGGAAATTGGCAGGCCCGGCGATCATCACAGAGGGAACCCTTGCGTCAATGGCAAAGCCCTGGTTCATGTTTTCGGCCATCTTGCGGGCGTAGGTGTCTAACAGATGGTCGATCTTCTCATGGTACATGGGGTCTACCCGGGATTTCTGCTGTTCGGCTATGGCTGCGGCCTTGTCCACCATTGCCCGGTATTCCGCCGTTGCGCTCCCTTCCTTGTAGTCAGAAAAGCTGTTCATTTCTTTTGCCCGGCGGGCGGCCCCTTCATTGATGGGGTAATAGTTGATGATATACACCTCCTTTATGCTTCGGGCCATGCTGGCCCGAAGTCTTACCTTTCTTCATGGGAAGGCCCCGCCTTGTCCTTTTTCGGAGCGGGCGGGGCTTCTTGAAACCGTTTGAGCGCGCCGAGAATGGAGTGGACAGGCTCGGCCTTTTCAGGATAGGCAAATATCCGGTGTTCCGGCGGAATGTCCTGCGGCCCGTGGTAATACTCCTTAAAGCCCTCCGGGACTGCCGACACATACCCACCGGGAGCGAATACGCCGCCCTCGTTGATACGCACATCCCGCCCGTAGGCTTCATAATCAAAGTAGTTCTGAATGTGCTCTGGTATGTCGATGGTCCCAAGCTCGTCGGCGTAAAGACGGCCCAGCCCTTCATCATCGGAAATATCCGGGTAAAAGCGGTAAAGGTCAAGGTTCTGCGTCAGGTTTATCAAATCCTTTACGCTCCTTGTGTGGTTTCCCAAGACAAGAGCGGCTTCAAAGGTTTCCAGTCCGCCCTTATCCCGTACTTCCAGCAGGGCGTGTCCCAGCTCGTTCAGCTCGTCAATGTTCTCACATTCGTAGAGATGATCGTAGAGTCCCAGCACATCGCTGTCAAAGCTGGTAAAGAACACTTCGCTGTACCGTTTCCCGTCTATCCCGATTTTGGCAAGGGCGGCCTGCAACTCCTGTGTCGTCATGGGGAAATGTACCGTTGTCCCTACCTCGATCCCCATCAAGGGGTACAGGGCTGTGTTGGTTATATAGGCTTCAAACATGGGCTCATTCCTCCTTTCCGGCCCGGTCAGCCAGCACCTCATAAATCCCAGCCATAATGTAATCGGCGCAAGGGAGGGCAATCGCGTTCCCCAGTGCCTTGTAGCGTTGCAGAGGCCGGATCTCCACGCCGTCCGCCCCGTACTTTGTCCAGCCCTCCGGCAGCCCCATCAGCCGCTCGCTTTCCGTTTCCGTCAGAAAACGGATACAGCCTCCCTCCGGTTCGCCCTCATACCAGAAGGCAAAGGGCGTTACATCACTGGCTAAAAGAGTGGGAAAAGGGTCAGTTGGTAATCCGAAGCTGTTTCGGAAGGCCGCTTCTTCCTGCCTTTTTGCCGCTCCCCGCATACGGAAGCACTGAAAGGGGTGGATGACTGGTATCTGCCGCCCTGTTTCAAAAGAAGCTGTTCGATTTCCTTCGGCGGCGGCCCGCCCGCCCTCTCCGCAAGGCGGAGGAAGTGGGAGCATTGGACGGGGCTTAAATAGTATGTCTGCGGCACGTCTGCCTCCAAAATCCGCCACGACGAAAATCCGCTGCCTTCGTGCCAGCCTTCGGGAGCCTGCCCAATACTGGGCGTCCATGAGCCGCCAGCACACATCAGGCGTTCCCCCTCGCACCATTCCGGCGTTTCCCCATCTTCCCGAAGGAGGCATTGGAACTTCGGTGTCCGAGAAGGCGGATAGGACGGCTCTAAAGTCCATCCGGTCATTTGTAGAAAACGCTCCCATGACGTTTTCCCAAACAGCGATAGCTGGATATAGGTTATCAGTAGCATCCCTCATTTCCTGTATGATACGAAACGCCTGATAGAACAGGCTTGATTTTGCCCCGGCCAGACCGGAGCGGTTGCCGATCAGAGAAAGGTTCTGACAGGGGGAACCGAAGGTAATTATATGGACAGGCGGGATTTTCCCGCCGTCCACCTTCGTAATATCCCCCAAATGCACCATGTCGGGAAAGTGCCTCTTGGTTATGGAGATCGGCGCTTTTTCAATCTCGCTGGCCCATACCAGACGGATACCGCACCGGGAGGCAGCCAGAGGGAACACGCCGATCCCGTCGAAAAGGCTCCCCAGCTTAATGTCCGGCATGGCCCGGGGTGCCGTGTCCCTTCACGGCAAGCACCCCTTCCAGAGTAGTCGCCGCAATGCCCAGCCGCCCGGCAACCGCAATATCGTTTTTCACATCCTCGTCCACAGCGCTGCCGCAGACGATCAGGGTATGGGAGCGCCGCAGCATATCCCGGCGCATATCAATCCCGGCCTTATGTTCCTCGGGAACGCTGTCATTCAAAAACAGCGGCAGGTACAAGAGCGGGCAGATCGGGGAAAAGCCCGCCTCATAAGCAAGACGGCAGTAGTGGGCCGCCAGCTCCATATCAACATCCGGCTCGCCGCTCCATGCGGCGGTCAGGTACGCTAAAGGTCGTTTCATTGGTTGAGCCTCCATTTCTGTTTTGGTTTAGGGAAAAGCAAGAGTTCGCCCAACCCCTCCGCCCCTTCCCCCGGGAAGGGGGACGGCTCTGGAGAATTTATATCCCCGTCGCTTGACCGGGAAAAAGCATAACCGGGAGAAATCCGTCAAGGGTGCCTCCGGCACCGCCTGCGGCGGCGCTGCCCTTGACTGATTTTCCCGGCTATGCTACGGAATAACTGGCGACGGGGAATAATTTATATCTCCAGAGCTTCGGGGCGCGGGGCAGAGCCCCGCAATCCTCGGGCCATGCTGACCCGAAGTTTTGGCTTACTTTTCCTGTTCGGTTTTCTTCTCCGGCTTTTCGTGTTCCTTCTGCTGACCCTTCCAGTCGTCCAGCAGCTTGATGATCTGGTCCTTCATTTCCCTCGGCGTAGTTTCCTTGCCGAAATACTTGCTCAGTTCCGCACCCGTCAAAATCACTTTGTCTACCTCCTTTTTGTCCTCCATCATAATTCCGTCGATCACATCCCCGTTGAGCAGCTTCTTTTCGTCCAGCTCACGCATACGCTTTGCCTGCGCCTGTGAAGGTGAGGACTGCTGGCTGTCAATGGCGACGGCGATATAGTTCTGGTTCTTTTTGCTGACATAGGAAAGCTCCACCGCCGTAGTAAAGCCCAGCTTTTTTTCATCCATCAGTTTCATCAGGTCGGAAACCAGCTCATTGAGACGGATATACCGCTGCACCTGCTTGACCGCCATCTTATTGCGCTCGGCCACAATTTCGTTGGAGCGTTTGCCTGCGTCCTTCGGGTCAATCTGGCCCGAAGTGCGGGAGCCCTGGTGCTTAATGGCCTCAAGCTGCATTTTCAAGGCTTTGGCCCGCTCACTGGGGAGGATTTCTTCACGCTGGTTCAGATTGTCCTCCACCATCTGCGTAATGGCTTCATCATCCGTCAGGTTTCGGACGATACAGGGCATATCCGCATACCCGGCAAGCTCGCTGGCTTTCTGGCGGCGGTGGCCGGATACAATTTCATAGCCGCCATCCTCACGGGGACGGACAATAGCGGGCTGGGTAACGCCCTTGTCCTTAACGCTGGATACCATAGCCCGCATTTCTTCATCGTCCCGGACTTCAAAGGGATGGTTTTTGAAGGCGTGGAGCTCGTTCAGCTTGATATATACGATCTGCTCCTTGCCCCGGCGTGGAGCATCCTTCGGCTTTTCGGGTTCCTTCGGAGCGGGAGCGGCCTGTACCGGTGGAGCTGCTTTTTTCTCCGGTTCCTTTTTGACCGCATTTCCCGGTTTCTGTGTAGGAGCTTTGGGCTTCGGAGCAGCGGCCTTGTCCTTATCCTTATCTGCTTTCGGGGGACGGCCCCGGCGCTTCGGCTGTTCCGGCTCTTTGGGTTTTTCCTCCGCTTTTTTCGGAACCTCCGGCTGCTTTTCCGGTTTCTCCGCTTTTGCCGGGTCAGGCTTTTCCCCGCCGGGAGCTGCCGCCCGTTCCTCGGCTTTCTTTTCCTTCATAGTTTCAGCGAAGTTATAGACAGAAACCTGTGGGTTCTTTACCTCTGGCTCCGTCTTTTTTTCCGGCTCCGGGGAAACGGAAACCTTCTCCGGCTCTTTTGGGGGAGCGGGAGGCGTTTCCTTGTCCGGCCCGCTATCCGATACCGGCTGTTCCGGCATTTTTGTGGTTTTATCATCTGCCATAAGCATTTACCTCCTGTTTTTGGGCATGAAAAAAGGGGCTCAACTTTTCAGTCAAGCCCCCGTGGAAAGTTCCTCCTTTCTCCGCCGTGATACAAAAATACCGCCCGTAGTCTCGTTTGGGCGGTACTTTGTGTAAGATTGGCAGTCCATTATTAAGTTTTTTATTATGTTCCCTTTGTACACCGTTGCAACCTGTTTTTAAAGATACTCAGGTGCTCAACATATGCCTCAGCTGCTTCATCTTCTGTCTGATATCCTCCTTTCTTTCCGTATTCTATCTGTAGATTTTCTGAAAGGCTCTTGGTGCGGTGATACCAGGAACCGTTTTCATAAAAAATTGGGCTGCTGCTCATGGAACTACTCATCTGATTCCTCCTTTGCAAAAGGAGTATTCAAAATTTCGAATATGATTAGTATACCATATTCCACCAAAATACTCTATATATCAGTGCCCGCTGCCACCGTTAATCCAGCGGTCAAAGGACCCTTTGGGAATACGGTAACCATCCCCTATTTTTATAACACGGAACGGTCCCTTCTCCTTGTAAGACTGGCGGATAAATTCATAGGCCGTATTTCTCCCGATTCCCAGCAGATTTTGAATATCCTTCACTTCATGCACTATTTTTTCGTCGGTTACGCTCTTTCCCATCCATATTCACCTCCTTCGGTTCAATTATGGAATTGTATTATTCATACTCTGTCCATGGAATGTAGTTATATGCAGGTGAGTTAAATTTTATAATTCATATTTTCATTTTAAAAAACTTCTTGAAAATCATTTTAATTGGAGTTACGATTTGTTTGGACATCGATGTACTTTATAGATTGGAGAAATGATTTTGAGGTTTTATATTAGCACTACGCAAGAAAGAATACCGTCCTCTATGGTCATTTATATGAGAAGAACTGGTGAGTATGGTATTGAAAATTACAAACTGATGGATACTTTTAAGAAATGGGTAAAAGAGAACAATTTATATGATGAAGATACAGTGATTTATGCTATACCTATGGACGACCCTGAAAAAGTAAAGCCTTGCCAGTGTCGTTACGATGTTTGTATCAATCAACCCAAAAATCAGAAATTTGCGCTAAATCAAATTAAATGTAGAGAATTGGAGAGTGGTAAATATTTAACTTTTCTGATTCCTCACACAGCAGATGCAGTCCAGACCGCATGGAAAATGTGCTTTTCTGAATTGGAGAAATTAGGATATTTGTTAGATAAAAGCAGACCTATAATGGAACGTTATAAAAAAAATCTTGTAGACAAGCATTATTGTGAATTGTGTATGCCCATTCTATAATTCTAATTTCTACACTCATAATTGAATAGAAGGTATCTGCCGTGCGACAGCAAAAAAAGCCGTCGTTCAGCAGTCGCAATCTTACGCTAATTTAAAATGGCGGCTTTGGTATGTCGATAGCAATGAAAGCTCTGGCGCTGCCGCCGTTTCCGCTTGAAAAAATCGAAGAATTGACGGATATGATGGCAGGCGATGGGGCCATAAAGTAATCAGAGGACAAACATAAAGCCGATAAACTTGTGAGAAATCACAGTCTATCGGCTTTATGCATTCATAGCATATGGATTAAGGCTCTTCTTTTGTCTCCGCTTCTTTTGTTGGCTCGGCCACTTCTGGTACCATTGTTTTATGGCAGTCAACCCAGACCCTTCCCAGTTTATCCCCTTTCACTTTACGGTGTATTCCCCCTCCGGCAAATCAGTCAGCCCGCAGCTGGAGTTTAAAAACACCTTGTTGGTGCCCAGCGCAAGGGCGTCGTCCATGGCCATGTCAAAATAGTCTACGGTCCGTTTTCTCACCGCTTCCTGCAGATCCGAGAAGCTGTAGGGGTAGGCCAGGGTCTCGGGTGTATACACCGCCACGTCCAGCCCCCTCTCCTCCATCATTCTGCGGATGGCCCCAAGCTTAGCCCTGGCATCCTCCGCAAAGGGATAGTCCAGCCTGCAGTAGTGGGGAATTCCTCCCCAGAGATCCACATGCATCAAACCACATTTCTGCATGGAATCCAGATACTGGAATAATGGACGTACTGTACGCTCATCACTCCGATTTGGTCAAGGGTAATCTTTGACATTTCATCCGCCTCAGCCCTCTGACATCAATAATCAAACTGGCGGTAGTAACGGCGGATCACCATGGGATGACGGAATTCCTGCTCCATATGGGCATCCACACGGTTGTTCACTGCGTGCATCACCAGGTGGGAGACGGATCCACGGAATGCCTCGCTGATCCCCTTTAATTCATAATCCTTGGTATCGATAATGGTATAGTTCTTGCAGACCTTCGGCAGGAAGCCCCTGACGCGCTCTGCCAGCGGACGCTGCTCATCCTCCCCGATAAAGAGGGTGACAGGCGTCTCAGCATCCACCACTTCCAGCATGCCGTGGAAGAATTCCGCGCTGGTGATGGACTTGGTGCGGATCCACAGCTGCTCCTCCCAGTAACACATGGCGTAGGAATAGGTGGCCCCCCACTGGTTTCCGCCGCCCACGAAGTAATGGGGCATATCCGGGCGGGCCTTGAAATACGCATATTTGTCCTTGGCAAAGCCTGCGGCCCACTCATCAGCCGCTTTCTCAACCTCCACCAGAGCCTGGGCCAGATGGGCCTCCATCTCCGCATTGTACTGGTCATACTCCGGGAACTCGCCGTTGTTGTACATCAGGCGGTTGGCCACCATGTAGAACTTCAACTGCTCGTTCATGGGATAGGAAATGCACCAGTCGCACTGCTTCACCATGGGCGCATCGGGCTTGTCAACAAAGCCGAACACCTTGGCCCCCACTTTCCTGGCCTTCTCAACAGCCTTCACCATCTCTTCAGTGCTTCCCGTTACAGAGGAGAAGATCACAACAGAATCCTTGGTGAAACGCTTGTTGCCGGTGGTGATGAACTCCGCGCCATTCTCCACAAACACGGGAATGGAGCTTCTGCCCCTCATATACACCTCCACCTGCATGCTGGAAGCCCAGGTGCCGCCGATTCCAATAAAGTAAATCCCGTCAAAGCCATTTTTCTGAATCTCATCTATAACTTTCTCAATCTCAGGACGCAGAGCCAGCGCACCGTTTACGCTGTCAATCTGCATCTGCTCATCAAATTTTAACATTCTACTCCTCCGCTTTCCAATCCCTACTTGTGGAAATGTACCTTGAAGTTGCACTTGTCTCCACGGGTATAGGATTTCGAATATTCTATCACACGGTCGTTCTCATCGTACGTGGTACAGGAGAACAGAAATACCGTTTGGTCTTTGCTGATATTGATCAGCCTGGCATCGGACTGGGTCAGCTGAACCAGTTCCAGGGTCTGCCACGCTCTCACCGGGTTGATCCCGTAAAATTTATAGATTTCAAACATGCTGAAAACGGACAGGTCGATGCCCTCCATTTTCGGAACCAGGTTATAGGGAACATAGATCTCCTGGATGGCGATGGCCTCCTCATCCGCATAGTCCAGACGCTTGATATAATACAGCATATCCTCCTCGTCGATCCCGAAGACCGCCGCATACTTCTCTCCGGCCTTCCGCTGGCCCTTCAGCAGAATTTTGCGTTTTGTCCGCACATTTTTCTCATCCATGGTCTGGGTGAAGCCGCCCAGCACCTCCAGGTCCCGCTCGATCTGTGCCACAACATACACGCCCTTGCCCTGGACGCGCTTTAACAGGCCCTCGTTTACCAGGGCGTCAATGGCGCTGCGGACCGTCAGACGGTTGATTCCGTATGTGGCCGCGAGAACATTTTCAGAGGGGATCGCCGTCCCGGGGGCATATTCCCCGTCCTCAATCTTGGAGCGGACCACCTCACGAAGCTGCAGATAAATGGGTGAATTGTACGCTACTTCTGCTGTTTTAGCCAACTTAAGTTCCTCCTAACACTGGCTCGCAATGAGCACTATTTTACCAGGCGCCGTTATACTCCAGCGTCACGCTGGAATTCGCGGCCCCCATTCTCATGCATTCCTGCACTTCCTTCTCTTCCAGAATCCCTCTCAGGAATCCGGCTATAAAGCTGTCCCCAGCCCCCATGGTGTCCACCACATTGCAGGGGATGATCCCAAAGGTAGTGAAATCTGTTCCGTCATAGGCAATGCTTCCCTTTTCGCCCAGGGTGACAATCACAAGCCTGGGACCTCTGGCCTTGATGGCCTTCATCGTCTCACGAAGCTCCGGCGTGTCCCCGTCATCGGTGGCAAAGAACAGGTAATCTACAGAGGGGATGGCAGTCACTGCCGCCGGATCCCCCGGCCTTGTAGCCGCATCAAAAGCGATCTTGATCCCCCTTGCCTTCAGCTCTGCCAGGTCGTCGTGGACATTCCCCCACAAGCCTGTGACAATCATATCGTGGGTACAGAGAAAATCCTTCTCCTCCTCAGTCAGCTTAAAATCAGCCAGCACACCCTCCTCATAATCGCCAAATACCCGCTCCCCGTCCGCCAGCTCCACATGGGTGATGGCCGTATTTCCCTCCTCGAAACGGATGTGGGAGACGTCAACGCCTTTCCCCGCAATCCTCTCCTTCATCAGAGCGCCGTACTTGTCCGTACCCACCACTCCGGTGTAGGACGCCTGGCCCCCCAAACGCACAAAATAGACCGCTACATTAACAGGGTTTCCGCCTGGGTATGCGTTCCCGGTATTATCATAAACATCCATACAGTTATCGCCGACTGCAGCCAGTTTCATCTATTATTCCTCCATTTACTTTAGAGGGATTCACCGCCTGGTCAGTTCACTTGCGAAACAAACATATTCCGAACGGGTGATCTCTTTAAAGTATTCAAAAATCACGTCCTGCTGATCCATGGTCACACCTGACTGATAGATCACAGGAGCACCTTCTTCAATCTCCAGATACCCCGCTTCCTCCTCATCGCAGTAAGCGATGCTCAGCTTCTCCATACCGCCTGAGACATCCACGCCGTACCGTTCCTTCAGTACCCTATACAGAGAAACACCGTTAAAGTCCACGTCTTCCAGTCCCGGAAAACGGACGGCGTCCAGATAGATGGTGGAAATCACCACCGGAATCCCATCCAGACAGCGCAGACGCACAATCCGCATCAGCTTGTGCCCCAGGGGCAGCTTCATCTTCCGCCCGATATTCTTGGGCGTTTCACAGAAGTCCACGCGGAGCACCTTTGTGTCGATTCTGCGCCCGGCATTCTGTGCTGTCTGGTAAAATCCATAGACATCCTGAAGGTTGCGGACCAGCTTCCGCCTTGCCACATAGGTCCCGGAGCCGTTTTTGTTGTAGATCTTCCCTTCCAGAATCAGCTGTTTGATGGCACTTCTCAGTGTGGAGCGGTTAAAATCCCACATCTCGCACATAGCGCGCTCGGACAGAAGCTTGTCATCCGGTTTTAAATTGTTCTTGATCATATAATTCTCGATTTTTTCCATGGCCTCGTCGCGGGGCTTCTGGTGATCTATATTCATGGCAGACATTCCTCTATTGATATTCAACTGGTTACAAATGCTTACTCCTGCCTTCAATCTTAAAACATCTGCCACAAAGTGTCAATCATTCTGCCTGGAAATAATCGCTATTTCCTGGCCGCTGCCTTCTTATTCCGGTTCTCCCAGAAATAGTATACCGGTAGCCCAGTCACTACGGCGATCACTGCGCAGGCGATACCTGCAACAGGCGCCCAGATAAATGTGGACCAAATCAGCGTGCCTGTGATCAGCATAGCCACGCCCACCATCAGCGTTCTGGCCGGCATTCTGTATGCGGGCTTGCAGTGCTCTTTGTTTCTCAGTACAATGATGGTTCCGAAGGTCAGGAAATTCTTCAGCAGGGCCACCAGTGTGAAATACCTCAACAGGTCGGAAAGGGATGTGGCGAAAATCAGGACGATTGCCACAGCGCACTGCACCAGAATGGAGAAGTAAGGAGTCTCATACTTGGGATGCACTTTGCCGAAAGCCTTGAAGAACAGGCCATCCTTTGCCATTGCGTACTCAATACGGGGCTGGAACATGATACAGCTGGACAGGGAACCGATTACCACGATAACCGCCATCACTGCCACAACGGTTCCGGCGTATCCGCCGATGATCGGGATCTTGGAAGCCAGCAGAGCGATGGGCGCCTCGGAGGCAGCCAGTTCATCCACGGACAACAGACCGGAGGCGGTCAGGGTCAGGCCAACATACAGGGCCAGCACGATAAATGCAGTGAGGATCAGTCCTCTGGGCAGGTTTTTCTTGGGCTCCTTGATCTCGCCGGACATATAGCAGGCAGCCGCCATACCGTCGAAGGACCATGTGGTTGCGGAGATACCGGCCAGCAGAGCGGTAAAGCCAGTGGCTGTCACTCCGGCCAGGGGTGCATTTGACAGGAATAGCTCCCCTTTAATAAAGAAGATACCGATACCCACGATCAGCACAAAGGGAATGATCTTTAAGGCAGTGATAATGGTCTGGAACTTGCCGCCGCCCTCAACTGAGCGCAGGTGCATTATCATGAAAATCAGCACAAAGCCAACTGCCACCAGGCGCAGAATGATGCCGTGTACCGGGATGAAGAACGCCAGGTAGTTGGCAATGGCCAGAGCCATGATGGAGATGGATGGCGGGTCGGTGGCCCAGAAGCTGATCCATCCGCAGAGGAAGGCCAGCGGCCGGGATCCCGCCTCCTTAAAATACACGTACTGTCCGCCGTCCTCGGGGAAGGCGCTTGCCAGCTCCGCGTAGCAGAAGTTGGCGGGGACCTGAAGCATACCGCCGATCAGGAAGGACAGCACCAGGAACAGGCTGCTTCCCGCAGCTCCTGCCACCTCACCCAGGGATGAGAAGATTCCGGATCCCACGGTGGTGCCTACTCCAAGTGCGATTACTGCGCCCAGACCGAGTTTCCGTTTCAGTTCGTTTGCACTTTGTTCCGGTGTTTTTGCATTAGACATACTCATTTCTCCTTTTTGTTTTTAGGCGGGAACGCCTCCTCTTATGAGGCAGCCGCCCGGCCTTATATGGCCTCACGCCGCAGGGCGTGCAGCTGACATTTACTGCTCTCCCATCACCTGGACGAGAATGGTTCTCTGAGCCGGGCCGTCGAATTCGCAGAAGTAGACCTCCTGGGCGCCCCCCTTTTCCAGCGCTCCGCCGCACACCAGCAGGTGGCAGTGGTTGCCGGTGAGAAGGGATTTGATATGACCTGTGGGATTGCCTGCCGTGGAGCCGTAGTCCCGCAGCATTCTGGCATGGGCGTAGGGCCGGTCCTCCGGCGCCATCCTGGCCAGGAACTCCGAGAGATCGCTTTCCAGGCATTCCAGGGACTCGTTCACCGTGATTCCCGTGGTGGTGTGCCGGCTGATGACATTGACGATGCCGTTTTGAATCCCACTCTCCTCCACAGCCTTGCGGATCTCATCGGTGATCAGGATCATCTGGTTGTACTCTGTTGATTGTAAATGAACTTGTATGTACCACTGGTTGCCCTCCTTTATATGGCTCCGCCCAGGAACTCCAGAGCGTTGCCGCCCTTGATCAGCTCCAGGGTGCTCTCTCTGAATCCGAGACGCGAGATGGAGTCCGCCATGCGGATCTGTTCGAAACGCGGATTGTTGCTTCCGAACATGACCTGGTGCCGCAGGCTGCGGTCGATCCAGGTGGCGGGGATGTCGTGGTTAAATACCCGTTTATAGAACTCCAGGGCATTGTCAAAATACAGAAGCCCTGTGTCTGCGTAGACGTTGGGGTATTTGAGCATCAGCATGGCCGTCTCCTGTACCCAGGGCCAGCCGAAGTGGGCCAGGCAGATCTTAAGCCCGGGCCTTGTGGCCGCCAGCTCCTCAAACTCCATGGGCCTGGAATACTTGGTCAGGGTGTTTGGTTCCCAGGACAGGCCGCTGTGGAAGATAATGGGCCGGCGGTACTGCTCACAGATGTCGTAGATGGGCTTCAGCCGCTCATCCGACGGACGGAAATGCTGTCTGGATGGGTGCAGCTTCAGCCCCGCAAGCCCCAGATCCCCGAATGCGTGTTCCAACGCCTCCGCCGCCCCCGGGGCCATGGGATCCACCCCCGCAAAACCGATGAAGCGGTCCGGAGCCATATCCACCAGCCTGCGGATCTCCTCGTTTGTCACCAGCGGCCTGCCGTATTCCGTGGTATAGTCCTCCGGCAGCAGGCACAGGCGGTTCAGCCCTGCACAGCGCATCTGGTTGAATATGTGCTGCAGGGGCGCAGTACCGTTGAGGTGGATATCCAGGGCGTCATGCCGCATATTCTCCACCGTGACGTCCTCATTGATGGGTTCGTAAAACGCCGGATGTACATGAATGTCAATAAACATTGTTGATCTCCCTTCCTTACTGGCTTCTAAAAACCGGCTTCCTTCATATAGGCGCGGGCATTGTCAATGGCTCTTCTGGCGTACAGCCTGGGCTCGTTGATGTATCCGGTCACCAGCTCCAGAGTGGCTGTCTTCTCATAGCCCACGTCCTTCAGCTCCTTAAACAGTTCCGGCAGCGGGATGGAGCCTTCGCCCGGAACAATGTGGCTGTCCGTGCCCTGGTCACCGTCGATGATGTGCATATGGTACATCTTCTCACCCAGCTTGTCGATATAGGCCATGATGCTCTCGTGCTGCACAAACGGCGGCACCACATCGCACATGCCCACAATGTAGGGGGAGTCGATGCGCTTAAACAGCTCGATCAGATCATTGGCGCTCTTAAAGGCATTGCTCTCATAGGGCGTCAGTGTCTCCACCACCAGCTTCACGCCCACCTTCTCTGCGTGGTACGTCAGCTCCCTTAAGGTGGTCACCATGCGGGTCCAGATTTCCTCATAGGCGGCCAGGTAGCCGGCGTGGGCAGGGGACACCAGCATATAGTCGGAGCCCAGCTCCCGGGCCATATCCAGGCACAGCTTTAAGTAGTCCACCGCGTCTCTCCTCTGAAGCTCGCCCCGGCATATAGCCCCAGGTGTTGGAATCGCCGTAGCAGAGAATCCTCTTTCTCATAGCCTTCAGTCCTCCCAGGGATTGAAGGTGCCAACCACCTTGGCGGCCACCCTTGCGCCCCTGTCCAGACAGGCCTCGATGCCGGATCCCATGAGGATCTCATACAGGAACCCTGCAATGAAGCTGTCCCCGGCTCCCACGGTGTTCACCAGCTTAGCCGGGTAAATGCCGCCCTCATAGAACTTCTGTCCGTCATAGGCCAGGCTGCCTTTGTCGCCGAAGGTTGCCACCGCTGCCTTCATGCCGCGGTCCACCTTGTCCTTTAAGTAGGACTCAATGAATTCGTCCCGCTCCCTGTGATAGGAATAGAATCCGTAGTCCGCCTTCCCCCACAGGGCGGTATGTACCAGGTCGTGGCCTGCGGCAAAACGGATATCCTCCTCGTCAAACACAATGTTCTCCAACACGCCCTCCACATAGTCCCCGTGCACCCGGTCCAAACCGTCCATGTCCATGTAGGTGATGGCGGTCTGCCCGTCTCCCACCTTGAAATGGCTCAGATCCAGCCCCTCTCTGGTCAGCGTCTCAACCATCCAGGCCCCGTTCTCATCCGAACCTGTGGTGCTGATGACAGATACAGGGATTCCCAGCTTCCGGATGTTCACGCCTGTGTCCACCACATTGCCCGCGGGATATTTCTTCCCAATGCGCTCATACACGTCAATGCAGTTGTCACCGATTGCAGCAACTCTCATGTTCCTCTCTCCTCCCAATGAATATATATGTAACTCAATTTTTTATACCACTTGCAGTATAGCAGAACAATATATTAGTGTCAATTTGACAATTTACACATATTTAAGTTCTGTTTTAGTGCACTTTTTACATATTTTCGGTTTGAAAGAATGGCTTTTTACCGTTTTAAGCTTCTTATTACAAATATGCAAATACATTTTTTATACCAAAAAAGCCGCTGTGAACCAGGAGCCATAGGCGCTCCGTCACAACGGCCTTTCTTCATTTCAGCTGTTTTTTACACACAGGCCTTCCGCCCGCCCCAGTTCAGAGACCACCGCCCTCAGGCCGAAGTCTCTCTCCTTTACAAAGCTGCACACCGGACCCGTATCATCCATGACTGTCGGTTCACATACCACTCCCGCCCATTGATCACATAGACCTGAAGCCCGCGTTCCAGGCAGAAGTTCACCAGCCTCACCGCCCCGTCCCGGTCCAGCGGCTCGTTGTACAGCACCGAACGGCCGCTGCCCCCGCCGCGTTATGATGGCCCCAGAATTGGTATGAAATACAAAGTTACTTATCCAATCACTGATGTTCATTAAAGGAGGATTTATTATGCAGAAAGCTGATATTCTTTTACGTTCCAACGCAGTATTTACAGGCCTTGGCTCCGCCCCGGAGCCAGGCTTCGTGGCTGTCTCCGGGAACAAAATCCTGGCCGCAGGCCCATCGGACGGCGCTTCCTACGCCGGGCCGGACACCAGCATCCTGGAGCTGGGGGACCGCCTGATCTGCCCCGGCTTCACGGATGTCCACTGCTTCTTCACCGGATACCTGCTGACCCGGGCAGGCGCCGACTTAAATACATGCGCGGATGCGGGTCAGGTGATCGAAGCCGCCCGGGCTTACCAGCAGACCCTGGAAGCCGGGGCCACGGTTCTGGCCAGAAATGTACTGCCCGGTTTAAAGGAGCTGACCACAGAGCGCCTGGACAGGGAGTTCGGTGAGGTTCCCGTAATCCTCTTTATGGAGGGCGGGGAAAGCTGCTATATGAACAGCGCCGCCCTCAGGGAGTACCGGTTTACGCCGGATACCTGCTGGTCTGAGAGCTGCTGGCGGCTGCTGCGGTATATACTGGGCCAGAAGGATTTCTCTGTGACGGAATTTAAGAATTATCTGTCCATGATGAACGCCAGAGGCATCACCTCTGTGAAGGAGATGGGATTTGACGATTTCTACGGATTTACAGAAGAGCTTAAGAAATTGGAGCAGGAGCAGGCCCTGACCGCCCGGGTGCACTTCATGAGCCAGCCCGTGGGCGCTACCATGAACCTGGAATACGGAAAACAGATGCGGGAAGCCTTCACCGGCAGCTTTGTCCGGTTCTCCGGCTACAATCAGATGACGGACGGCTCCATCAGCCAGCTGGAGGGCGAGATGAAGGCCCCCTATCTCTGCGCGGACACCTGCTGTGCCAAGGACATTGACTGGGAGGGTTTGAAAAGAGACGCCCTGGCAGCCGACCGGGAAGGCTTCCGTTTCTCCCTCCACGCCCAGGGCGACGGCGCCATCGGCAAGACCATCGACATATTTGATCAGTGCCGGAAGGGCCCGGACGGCAAAGTGAAGATCCGCCAGGCCATCACAGACCTGGAGTGCTCGGATCCCGCTGACTTGGAGCGCATGGGCAGGCTGGGCATTGTGGCGGAGGTTTACCCCCAGATCATGTCCACCTCAGACCGCGAGGGCAAGCTGTCCATGATCCGGAAAAAGATCGGCATGGACCGCGGCAGAAACTACTGGAACCGCCGGAAAATGGCGGACAGCGGCGTGGTGCTCTCCTGCGGCACGGACCTTCCCCTGCTCTATGACAATATTCCTGAGTCCATCTACCACGCAGTGGGCGGACAGTTCCCCGAGGGCGGTGAACCCTTCAACAAGGAGAACACCCTGACCGTGGCAGAGCTTTTAAAGGCATGGACCTGGGGCGGACAGTACAATCTGGGCTGCGAGGAGCAGCTGGGCACCCTGGAAGCCGGCAAGCTGGCGGACATTGCCGTGCTGGATGAAAATGTGTTTGAGACGCCCATGGACCGGATCCGCGGCGTGTCCGTGTGCCTGACCATGGTGGACGGTGCTATTGTCCACCGGACGGTCTGACCGACTATACATGAAGCATGGGGCTTAACCTGGCCGCAGGCACGGTCGGGACAGCATTTGATCTGATGGTGGTCAGCGCGGACCTGTATATCATCTTCTTCGTGTGCATGCTGGGTGCCCTGGTGTTCGTCATCTCCATGGCCGGCGGCTCCAAGGCCTACGGCAAATGGGCCGCCACCAAGATCAGGTCCAGGAAGCTGTCCCTGGCCGCCACCGCCCTGCTGGGCCCCATGCTACCTCAATGCGTGGGCCGTTTCCAGCACCGCTCTTGTTATAAATCGTTTCCGCCCATACCATCGCATGACCATTGTCACCATAGTGCACATTCTCAAGGACTACGCTGGTCTTAAATTCGCCTTTAGGAAGTTGAACTATCGGCAAATTTCCCCATTATCCATTGACCCTTGCTATTCCTTCCCTCTTCGCTGTTTCCGCCACGGCCCTGGCCACCACATCTGCCACCTGCCTGTTAAGGGGCGAGGGAATGATATAATCAGCTCTCAACTCTTCCTCCGGTATCATTTTTGCGATTGCATAAGCAGCCTCACGCTTCATCGCCTCTGTAATCTCCCTTGCTCTGACAGACAGCGCGCCTTTGAAAATTCCCGGAAATACAAGCACATTGTTAATCTGGTTCGGAAAATCCGAGCGACCGGTGCCTACCACTGCCGCGCCTCCCTTTAGCGCCTCCTCCGGCATGATTTCCGGCACAGGATTAGCCATAGCAAAGACGATTCCCTTATTCATAGTACCTACCATTTCCTTTGTTACCAGGCCGGGTCGCGAAACGCCTACAAATGCATCCGCCCCTTTCATTGCATCTGCCAGGCTTCCATGCTCCTTATTCCTGTTACTTACATGAGAAATCTCCTCCTGCCCCGGATTCAGTCCCGCATCCCCCTCGCAGATAATCCCGTTGATATCGCACATGATGATATTGCCGAATCCCATACTGATTAACAGCTTTCTAATCGCAATGCCTGCTGCGCCGGCTCCATTAACCACAATCCGCATCTGCCCCATTTCCTTCCCGGTTATTTTCAGGGCATTCAGCATAGCAGCGGCAACCACAATGGCTGTTCCATGCTGATCATCATGGAACACCGGAATATCACACAATTCCTTTAACCGCTTTTCTACTTCAAAGCATCTGGGCGCGGCTATATCTTCAAGATTGATTCCGCCAAAGCTCTGTGAAATCAGATAAATGGTCTGCACAATGGTATCTACATCCTTTGAATTAATACAGATGGGAAATGCATCTACATCAGCAAACTCCTTAAACAGAGCGCATTTTCCCTCCATCACCGGCATGCCTGCCGCCGGACCGATATCTCCCAGTCCCAGGACTGCGCTTCCATCTGTAATGACAGCTACCAGGTTATTTCTTCTGGTAAGCTCAAAGGACTTATTATAGTCTGCGGCAATCTCCCGGCACGGTTGTGCAACTCCCGGTGTGTATAACAGGGATAAGTCTTCCTTTGTCTCTATCTTTTTCCGGGATATCACCTCGATCTTGCCCTGAAGCTTATAGTGAAGATTCAATGATTCCTGATTAATGTCCATCTTTTTCTCCCTTCTGGTATGTCGTATTCCTCCACATGGTATAATCATCTGCTATTGTGATGAAACCATCTGCTCCGGATGAAATACCCTGTCAAACTCCTCCCCTGTCAGAAAGCCCAGGGAAATACATGCTTCCTTTAAAGAAATATCCTCTTTATAAGCCTTCTTAGCTGTCTGCGCCGCGTGATCATAGCCTATATAGGGGGCTAATGCTGTCACCAGCATAAGGGAACGGTTAAGGTTCTCATTCATTTTCCTGCGGTTTGCCTTGATTCCTCTGGCACAATGCAGCTCAAAGGAACGCAGGGAATCAGACAGCAGACGCACGGACTGTAAAAAATTATAAATGATTACAGGCATGAATACATTCAGTTCAAAATTTCCCTGGGAGGCCGCAAAACCGATGGCGCAGTCATTGCCCATGACCTGCACTGCTACCATAGTAACGGACTCACATTGGGTGGGATTTACCTTACCAGGCATAATGGAACTGCCTGGCTCATTTTCAGGTATCTGAATCTCCCCCAGTCCGCACCGTGGCCCGCTGGACAGCCAGCGCACATCATTGGCAATTTTCATCATATTGGCCGCCAGGGCCTTTAACGCGCCGTGGGCAAATACGGTCGCGTCCTTGCTGGTCAGGGAATGGAACTTATTATCCGCAGTCCTAAAATCAATTCCGGTCAGCTCAGACACTGCCGCTGCCGCCGCCGTGTCAAATCCTTTAGGGGCATTTAAGCCAGTCCCTACGGCTGTGCCTCCTAAGGCAAGCTCCTTTAATCCTGTCAGAGAAGAAACCACCATTTCTCTGTTTTTTTCCAGCATGCTCCTCCAGCCGCTTATCTCCTGTGAAAACTGTATGGGAGTCGCATCCTGCAGATGGGTCCTCCCACTCTTTATAATCCCTTCATTTTCCTTCTCCAGACGCAGGAAAGTCCTGATAAGCTGATCGATGGAGGGCAGCAGCTTTTCCTGAACCTCCATTACCGCCGCTATATGCATAGCTGTTGGAAATGTGTCATTGGAGCTCTGGGACATGTTTACATGATCGTTGGGATGTAAAAGCTTCTCACCTGCAATCTCATTGCCCCGGTTAGCAATCACCTCATTCACATTCATGTTGGATTGGGTGCCGCTTCCTGTCTGCCAGACAGACAGAGGGAAATGATCGTCCAGTTTCCCGGACAGAATCTCGTCACATACCTGGCTGATCGATTTCAGGCGCTGTTCATCCAGTTTTCCCAGCCGGTTATTGGCAACAGCCGCGGATTTTTTAAGAATTGCGAATGCCCGTATGACCTCCATTGGGATTTTTTCAATACCTATCTTAAAATTCTGGAAGCTTCGCTGTGTCTGAGCGCCCCAGTACCGGTCGGACGGAACTTCAATCTCTCCCATGGAATCATGCTCCAGCCTGTAATCCATCTTAAAGCCCTCCCATCTTATTCATCGCTTCAATCCCTGAAATTCCCGGTTCCGTCATGGAAACAGGGTTCAGTATAATGTCCAGCTGCTCCTTTGTCAGAAGCTTGTCCCTGATTACCAGTTCCCTTACGGACTTGCCTGTCCGAATGGCCTCCTTTGCCACATTGGCAGCCTTTTCATAACCCACATAAGGACAGATTGCCGTGATGATTCCCACACTGTTTTCCACCATATCTTTGCAATGCTGTTCATTTGCCGTAATTCCGGAGATACAGTTGTCAACCAGCGTATGTACCGCACAGGCAATGGTCTCAACCGACTGGAACAATTTATAAAAAATGATCGGTTCAAATGCGTTCAGCTCCAGCTGCCCCGCCTCTGCTGCCATGGCTACGGTCATGTCATTGCCAATGACATGGAACGCTACCTGGTTCACCACCTCCGGAATGACCGGATTGACCTTCCCTGGCATAATGGAGGAGCCGTTCTGCTTTGCAGGCAGGTTAATTTCTCCCAGCCCGGTTCTGGGGCCTGACGACATAAGCCTTAAATCATTGCACATCTTAGATAAATTCACCGCGCAAGACTTGGCGATTCCTGAACAGGCTACATAACCGTCCAGATTCTGGGTTGCGTCAATTAAGTCATATGCCTGAATCAGCTCCAAACCGGAAATCAAAGAAATATTCTTAACAACCCGCTGTAAATACTTTACATCCGCATTTAATCCGGTCCCAATGGCAGTCCCGCCCAGATTCAGATGCCTCATCTCCTCCTTGGCCCTGTCAAAGCGGTTAATATCCCTGCGTATGGCTGTAGCATAGGCATGGAACTCCTGTCCCAGCCGGATGGGAACCGCATCCTGGAGCTGAGTCCGTCCCATCTTAATGACATGGTTAAATTCTTCCGACTTTTCCATCAGCGCATGGTACAGCCGTTCCAGCTCTGCCTGAGCCTTGTAAAGCAGCTTCAGTGTGGTAAGCTTTCCACAGGAGGGGAACACATCATTGGTGGACTGCCCATAATTTACATGATCATTTGGATTCACCACGGAATAATCGCCCTTTTCCCCTCCCAGAATTTCGATAGCCCGGTTGGCAATCACCTCATTGGCATTCATATTGAGGGAAGTTCCAGCGCCGCCCTGGATGGGGTCAACAATAAACTCATCATGCAGCTTGCCCGACATGATTTCATCACATGCCTGCACAATGGCGTCAGCACGCTTTTTGTCCAGTCTCCCCACCTCAAAATTAGTGATGGCCGCCGCCTTTTTGATTTGGGCAAAGCTATTGATAAACTCCGGATGCATCTTCAGACCGGTGATGAAAAAATTCTCTGCAGCGCGAAGGGTCTGCACCCCATAATACGCGTCCTTTGGTATCTGCTTTTCACCAATAGAATCATGTTCGATACGATACTCTGTCTCTTTTGACATTTTGTTCTCCCTCCCTGTCACAGAATCCCTCTGATTTCTGAAATATTGGAAATACGATTCTTTTCAAGATAATCTTCCATTCCATCTATGATCTCCATGGATATGGATGGATTCATGAAAGAAGCTGCCCCTACCTGAAGTGTTGTCGCTCCCGCCATAATAAATTCGATTGCATCCTGCCATGTTGCAATACCACCGATTCCCATAACCGGAATCTTAACAGCATGTGCAACCTGGTGTACCATGCGCAGGGCGATAGGCTTGATTGCAGGACCGGAAAGCCCGGCATACACATTGTCAAACACAGGCTTGCCCCGTTTGATATCAATCGCCATCGCAAGAAACGTGTTGGTAAGAGATACGCCGTCCGCGCCCTCTTCCTCACAGGCCCTGGCCAGTGCCACGATATCCTCTGCGTTAGGTGAAAGCTTGATTACAAGCTTATGTTTACATACCTTCCGGATTTCCCGGACCACCTGGCGGGCCAGCTCTGTCTTCACCCCAAAATTCATCCCTCCGGCCTTTACATTAGGACAGGAGATATTCAGTTCGAGAAGATCCAACTCACATCCGTTCAGCAGTTCCACTGCCTCTAAGTAGTCTTCCATAGAATGTCCCCCAAGGTTTACTATGTTAACTAAATCAAGTGCGTTCATCCGCTTGGCATCACATTCGATGAAATGTTTTACTCCCGGATTTTCAAGCCCTACGCTGTTCATTACACCACTTGGCGTCTCCCAGACACGGATCCCATCGTTGCCGCCTCTCGGATGTAATGTCAGCCCTTTGGAACAGAGTCCTCCCAATCTCTGAATATCAAAATATTCACTCATCTCTTTTCCGAATCCACAGGTGCCGGATGCCAGCGCAACCGGATTCTTAAAATGCACGCCTGCATAGTTCACTTCTAATCTCTTACTCATTTCCAAACACCTCACTTCCCAACATGACCGGACCATCTTTGCACGCTCTCTTATTACCGGCGGAAGTCTTGCAAGTACACACCAGACATGCTCCAATTCCACAGGCCATACGGTTTTCCATGGATACATAAACCGGCGCCTGAACCCCAAGGGATTTGCATTTCTTACACAGAACCTTCATCATAATTTCCGGTCCGCAGGTCATGATGCAGTCATATTTCAGAGGGTCAATATCATCCGTGACAAATCCTCCTATATTTACAGTAACCTTATCCGCCACCTTCTCATAGAGGTCAACCAGAAGAGCCTCATCACTGAATCCAAGATAGATATCCACGATTGTATCGGGATTTAACTCTTTCAGTTTCTTTGCAGTAAGATACAGTGGTGCAATTCCCACGCCGCCGCCTACAAGGGCAACCGTTCCTTTTGCTTCCGGAAATCCGTTTCCATGAGGCCCATCCAGAGTAATTTCATCACCAGGCTTAAGCGTTGCAAAAATCTCCGTGCCTTTTCCCACTACCTTATAGAGGAAGCTGACAGTCTGTCCATCCGCATCGAACACGCTGATTGGTCTGGAGAGCAGCGGATATTCTCCCCATGCCCGGAGCATATAGAACTGCCCCATGGCAGCCGTATTTTCAGCCTTTACTTTCATCAAATAAAAATCCTTTGAAATCCTTTCATTATGTAATATCTCCGACATCTTGTCCTCCTTATTCAACGCAAAGTTTTTTTTGCCTCGTCATTAGTGAAACTAAAACCGTCAGCAGGATATTGGTGAAAAATCCCCACATGAATCCCGGCCATCCAAGAGGCGCTACATTCATGATTCTTGTTCCGAACAGAATTGCGATTCCAGCCGTCATACCACAGGCAGCTCCTGTTTTTGTACAGCCTTTCCAGTACATACCAAGCAGGAATGCCGGCGCCAGCTGAGCCAATCCTGTATACGCTACGTCCTGAACAATCTGAACCAGGGTCTCCGGCGGGTTAAGCGCCATAATTCCACAGATTGCCGCAATGGTGAATACAATCGTTCTGGATAAAATCATATTTTTCTTTTCTGATATCCTGCCCTTTCCGTTAATCAGAATCAAATCCTGGGAAACAATCTGGGAAGATACCAGCAGCATGGCATTGATGGTGGAAATACCGGCTGCTATGGCCGCTGCCATAACCAGGGCTGCAATAAACCATTTGGATCGGGTAGTCATAAGCAGAGGCAGAACATTATCAGCCGCCCCCACCTGTTGGGGCTGTAACAGCAAATGTCCTGCAAGGCCGATGAACAGAGTGGCAAAGCCATAAATCAGTATCTGGGATACCGGAATACTGATGGCTGATTTTGCCAAAGCGTCTTCATCCTTTGCCATCAAAGATTTCATCCATATATGAGGGCAGAACCAGATTCCAAAAGGCAGTACAATAAACTGCATAATCCAGTATTTATCCGTATATGTTCCCTGTGGCCCCGGCCTTGAAAGCAATTCCGGCATCTTGTCAATGATCTGGGTGAATAGAGCCTGTATACCTCCCACAGGCGCAATGGCAATCCATGCAGCTACTACAATTCCCACCAGGAGGATCACTGCCTGCACGGCATCCAGCAATACCACACCACCTGCTCCTCCAATCAGTACATATAGCAGAGAAAAGACTACCGATATCAGAATAGCCGCCGGGTAGGAAATCGCATCCCCGCTCACTATATTCATTGCTCTGGCATTTCCCACATATTGCATAGCTAAAAACACCATGGTCATAAGAACGGAGATGCAGGATGCCAGCACCTTTAAATACTTACTGTCAAACCGGTCCTGCAGATAATCTCCCAGAGACATGTAGCCATTTTTGTTTGCCAGTTTACGAATCTTGTTTCCAAAATAAACTACCATGAGGGCAACCCATACCTGACTTAAAACAATGGAAATATAAGATATTCCATGTGTATAGTACATTCCCGGCGCTCCTAAAAAAGCGAATGTGCTCTGCATGGCCGCAATCATGGTCAGTGGAAGAAGCACGGAGCTGACGCCGCGGTTAGCAAGAAAGAACCCCTCCGCATTCTTCTGTTTTTTCTTTCTGCCATTTAAGACGGTAATAGCCAGCATGAAACACAGATAAGCCAGTATGATTCCAAGACTGATTTGTCCTGTATTCATTCTTCCTCTTCCCCCTTCCTTTTATTGGAATCTACAAAGCATTTACAAACCCATAAAACAAACAGCAGGTTCACAACCATTAATATCCACCAGTATGCCAGTGATGAAGGCAGCCACCCAAATAAGTATACCGGCGCCCCCTTTGTAAAGGGGAATGGTATCACACACAAAAGATACAGTACCGCAAAGATACCTCCAATTAATTTATGATTCATGGTTTTCCTCCTCATCCATATACACCACCTGTCCGCTGCATATGGTATATTTTATCTTTCCAACCAGCTCAGCTCCAATAAATGGGGAATTTTCTGATTTTGAATGAAACCGTTCTGCCACCCATTTTTCCCGTTCATCAAACACAATTAAGTCTGCCCTGGCTCCAACTTTTAAGCTTCCACCGTCCAGCTGGTACAGCTCTGCTGGTTTCACCGTCATCTTCTCCAGCAGGTGCGGCAGAGTCATATGACCTTTCCTGACAAGATAGGTAATCCCCAAAGCCAATGCAGTTTCAAGTCCAATCATACCGCTGGGCGCTTCCTCAATCCCCTTCGCCTTTTCCTCTCTGCTGTGAGGCGCATGATCCGTGGCAATCATATCAATCACATCGTCCTTTAAGCCTTGAATCAAGGCGTATCGATCCTCCTCGGTTCTCAAAGGCGGGTTCACCTTTGCCAGGGTTCCTTTTTCCAGAACAGCCTCTTCGTTAAGAGAAAAATGCTGCGGGGTCACTTCCGCATATACCCTTGCTCCCAGTCCTTTCATCATCCGAATCAGCTCTACAGATACCTTGCTGCTTATGTGCTGAATATTGATGATAGCCCCTGTCTTAAGGGCCAGAAGACAGTCCCTCGCAATCAATGTCTCCTCAGCCAGGGAGGAAGCTCCCTCAACTCCCATCGCCTGCGCAATCTTCCCTGCGTTAATGCCGGGGCTTCCCACCAGATCCGGGTCCTCTTCATGGAAGCTTAAAGGCACTCCAAGCTGTTTCGACTTCCTCATGGCCTCCAGAACCAGCTGTACATTTTTGATTGGTATTCCATCATCCGTAAAGCCCACTGCTCCAGCCTGCTTAAGCGCTTCCATATCTGTCAGTCTCTGGCTTTTTAGCCCAACTGTTACCGCCGCCGCATTGAGCACCCGGATTGGCAGGGACGCCGCTCTCTTTCTTAAATCCCAAAGGACCTCTTTGCAGTCAACCACCGGATTGGTATTCGCCATACAGACTACGGTAGTATATCCTCCCGCTGCCGCAGCACGGGCTCCGCTTTCCAAGTCTTCTTTATAGGTAAAACCCGGATCGCGGAAATGAACATGGGCATCAATCAGTCCTGGAGCAACAACCTTTCCTCTTGCGTCAATCACAGTGTCATAATCATCACTCTTCTGGAATTTTCCCATGCCCGCAATGATCCCGTCACGGATAATAATATCCAGGGGCTCATCCATACCTGATTTCGGATCAATTACACGGCCGTCTTTTATCAGAATCATGCTGCTCCCCCTTTCAGGTATTCATAGATTACCCTTGCCCCATCGCAAATATGAAAGATAGACGCAAATTCCGCCCGGTTATGAGATACCCCTTTCATACAGGGGATGAACACCATCCCAGTATCACAGATACCCGCGAAAGACATGGCATCATGACCTGCCCCGCTTATAATCTTCCTGCTGCCGATTCCCAGCCGCCTGGCGGCCTGCTCCAAACCGGTCTGTACCTCAGAGCTCATATCAACAGGGGGAATGTCGCTGGTCTTTTCCTCCAGATATTCAATTCCACGTTTCTCACAAATTCGTCTCGCCACCTCCCGCATGCTTTTCTCGATTCGGTCAAGACTGGCGCTTTCAATTCCGCGTATATCAACCCCCAGCTCCACCTCGCCGGGAATTACGTTCAGCACGTTGGGATGATTATTCACCACTCCTACCGTAGCAACTGACTGGTATACTGCTTCCTTATTGCCGATCCGCTCTAATTCCAGTATGATTTCCGCGGCTGCGCACATTGCATCATTGCGCATACACATAGGTGTCGCACCGGAATGCTCTGCCATTCCCCTCAGATACATCTTAAACCGTCTCGGCCCGGCTATGGTCTGAACAATTCCAACGGTCGTCCCGGATTCTTCCAGAACCTTCCCCTGCTCAATGTGCAGTTCCAGATATTGGCGTATCCCCGTGATTTTTGCCGGATGCAGGTTCAGCTTCCGTCTGCAAAAGATCGCTTCCAGCGTTTCCCCTTCTTTGGAAACCAGCCCCCCGATATCCTGCTTGTATATCTCCCTCGTGATAAGCCCGCTTCCTATGGTGCAGCAGCCAAAATTACTGGACTCCTCACACCGGAACGCACCCACCCGGATCGGCACTTTCATTCCTTCTTCTTTGGCCCATTTCATAACCATAAGCCCTGCAATGATTCCCGCCACCCCGTCATACCTTCCGCCTTCAATTACGGAATCCAGATGTGAGCCAATCAAATAATAATCCGAGTCCTGACTGTTCATCACATATGTATTCCCTACCTCATCCTCTTCAACCTGGCACTGCAGTTCTCTCCCCAGCTTTGCGAGCATAGCATGCATCCTGTCTTCCTGCTCCGTATAGCCCAACCTTGTGACTCCGCCATTTTCCGTACTGCCTATATCATAGAAACTGTCAAACAGCTTTTCACAATACCGGATGTCAGCAATACAATGCTCCATTGAAACACCTCCCTCGCTTTGATATATTCATTATAATTGCGTTAGAATCCTGTTTCTATATCCTGGGAGTCAAGGTTTTTCTGTATAATTTGTCCAAATAAACAAAAGCATCGAAAAACGGCATAGACAATACACACTATGCCGCATGCTATCAAACCACTCTGTTTTATTCATTTTTGTCAAAAACTTATTTTAAAATTCATCTTCAACGCCAGCACCGCCAAATATAGTCTGAAATTATCATCGGGATTTCTAAGGTCAAGTCCCGTCAGTTCCTGAAGCCGGTTCAGCCTGTATTTCACCGTATTTTTGTGGGTATACATCCGGTCTGATACACGTTCCATGTTGGCCCCGCACTCGTAATACATAACCAATGTATCCAGCAGCTCCTGATTTTTGACAGCCCCTAAGACACTGGTAAATACATGTTCGGACGGCGAAACCAATATCTTTTCCAACTCACAGTATGGTTCCAGCTTCTTATAAAAATACAGAAACTGGTTTCTGGAAAGGGTATACCCCACCTTCATTGCCTTAAACGACAGGATGTAAGAATCCCGGATTCCTTTTAAGCCTTTTTTTACAGGACCAACGCCGCACACAATCCCCTTATCCTCTACCTTCCATAATTTTTTTAAATAATCCTCATCCAGATTATTTTCCAGATACTGCTCCAGCCTTTCTGCTTCCTTCGCCTCCACCAGTAATAAGAAGCCCTTCTCCAGACGGATCATGGGACATCCTTGGATTGAACCGCTGTCCAGCAGGTAGCGCTGTAAGGTTTGGCATAAAAAACGGATTGCTTTCTTTTCCTGTTCCGAAGGTATGTATTTTTTCCTGAAGCAGATATTAACTGCTGAAAAATAGTCCTCATCTGCTTCAAAGCCAAAGAGGCGTCCTCTCTCTGCCATAAGAATTTCATCAGTATAGTTTTCATAGATAATATCCTTTACATATTTTTCCAGGATAGATGAGGTGTTTTCCTCTTCAAAAATCAGGTTCATTACATTCATCAGCAAATCAATATATGGCGTTTTAAAGGGAATTTCAAGCAGAGGAAGGCTGCATCTGTCCGCGGTCTCTTTTACTCTTTCTGAAATACCATTAACATATTGCCCTGTTTTGACAGCAACACAGCAGCACGTATCTGCCAAATCCTCAATCAGCCGGCACTGTGCTTCCTCGCTTTTGCGTACAGAGTAAAAGCTTGTAATCAGAAAGTCATTTCCTTTCAGCCATCGTTTAATATCCGGCACTTCCATGACAGTCACGTGCTCTACCTTCCTTTGGAGTCCATTTTCCCCAGACAATACATGGATTCCCCTAAATGCCGGAAGACGTAATAAGTCGCTCACCTTCGCCATAATTCCTTCCCCCTATCCTTTTGTTTAAGTAGAGTAAAAAATTTATTATAATGATATTTTTTATAAAATGCAATCCGTTTTCTTTGTTATTTAGAACAAATTTATAATTAATAATTTGTTGTTTTTAATAAACTTCCTATTTTCTCTTGACTTTTTCAATGTGAAGATATATTATAAGGTTTTCCCATTTAGGTTCAGTTTTACTTTACCATATTTTAGTATTTTCTCACAATTTAAAGGAGGATATGCTTTATGAACAAAAATGATACCAATATTACATTTTCCTCATACTTTAATGATATTACAATTCATTTCTATGAGGACATTGCTTTCATGGAATCTGTCGGAAAAAAATTCGGCATTGATGTTAACAAGGACTACTTTCTTGCGATGTCGTTTCTCTATCCCTCTGACATGATTGTCGCCTACGAAGATAAGCATGCATTAATGGAACTGTTAACCCCAATTGTTGCATATGGTCCTTTAAATAAGTCCATTGATTCCCCGCAGTTCATTACATGCGATAAGGGAACCGCACTCTTTTTGGCGGCACACACAAAGGAAGAATTATTAAATGCCAGCACCATGGTATGTGATAAAGCTCTGGAACTTTTAAAGAAGAGCCTGCCAGACGTCTTTATCCGTATCGGCATCGGCACTTTAGAAAACGGTTTGACCGGCATTGAGCGCACATACCAAAACAGCCTGCGAGCCGTTAATGCCGGAGAAAAATTCAAAAAAGAACGCCGTGTTCTGGATTTTATCGGAATGGAGATATACAGCGCAATTAATGCCATGGTTCTGGCTCACGGACAGTCTTTAATCAGTACCATTTTACTGCAGTTGACCGATGAGGAACAGACGATTCTTGGAAAATACTATAAGTGTAAGGAACAGGTTCCTGCTGTCGCTGCGGCATTACACATCAGTGAGGATGAAGTCCGGAATGCATTATACAGAGTGAAAGAAAAAACCGGCCTGGATGTCAATGATACGGAAGACAATTTTAAATTAAATTTTATTATGATTGCAAAAAGAGTGCTGGAAAAAGAGAAGAAGCGACGCTGACAATCACACCACATAGTTGAGCCGATGACCAGGGCGTGTTCGAAAATTGCTTTCCGCCAGCTGTGCGTTCCACTTTGTGGGAGATTTGGCTCAAATGAAGGGCGCATAGCGGGCTAAGTAATCTGAATTTGAGCCCATAAGTCATAGTTCTCCAGTATCGGAGGCTATGACTTTTCTTTTTAAAACTCAAGTATCTTTTCTTAAGATTTTTAAATACTCTTCATATGCAAATACTCGGTTTCTGGAAGCATTGGTTGTTTCTTTTAAAATTCCAATCTCCACTAATTTATTTACCGCATTTGACACCGTATTATAACTTAACTCCAAAGCACTCGCTGTTTTTTTGATATCAATGATTGGGTACTGTTCGATATAATCAAAAAGTGCTCTCACATTATCTTTTTTACGAGTTGTTTTTGGTAATATTCCAAGATTTTTCTCATGAAGTTTTGACAGTGCTTCAATTGTTATCAAGGAGTCTTTCGCTGCCGCTGATACTGCTTCTAAAAAGAACGTTACCCATTGTTCATAATTACCGCTTCGTCTTACTTCTGAAATCCTGTCATAATACTCAATCTGATTTTTCTTCAGAAAATAAGAAATATATATGACTGGCTTGTCCAACAATCCTTGTTCCATCAAATATAATAAAATCATCATTCTCCCAACGCGGCCATTTCCGTCCAAAAAAGGATGGATTGTTTCAAATTGATAATGAATCAATGCAATCCGGATCAGCGGATCATAATCATCCCCTTCGTTCATATACTTTTCCAGTTCTGACATTGCCTGATTCATATCTTCTACATTCGGTGGAATATACCTGGCTTCCGATAAGGAGCAATTCGCAGCTCCAATCCAGTTTTGGGATCTTCTGAATTCCCCTGGATTTTTTTCCTGTCCACGAACACCCGATAACAATTTCTCGTGTATTTCTCTAAATAATCGTCCGCACAAAGGTAATTTCTTAATTCTCTCCAATGCATAGGAACATGCATCCACATAATTGATGACATCGATAACATCCAGATTCGCTGTATTGTCTAGCTCTGGATCTAGCACATCATCCAAGGTACACTGTGTTCCTTCAATCTGGGAAGAAATCAAGGCTTCTTTTCGAACGTACATAGAAATAAATAGTTCAACGTTTGGTATCAGTTTTGAAGCTGTGTCCAATTTCACCAGTTCTCGATTCGCTTCTACTAGTTTTTTTACCATATCACTGCCTATTTCTAAGACAGGGTCTGGTGGTAACGCTGCAGGCTTAAACGATTTATATTGTGCATTTCCTGTTAGGTTATTTACCCATTCACCTGATCGGTTCATTAAAATCACCTCTTTTTTGAAATATATACCAAATTATAAGCTCTTTATTTCAAAAAGTAAATAGGTTTTTGAAATAAGAGCCTTTTTTAGCATTCTTTATGTTACAGTTCACACGCCAATGTCATTTAGTTAACTTTTTGTAAAAGAAAGAATGTTTCTTTAAAATAGAGATCTGACGTTCCAAACGGATAGATTGAAGAGAAGGATATAGGGA
>PPYF01171737.1_pt1 | contig 56324 bp, 71 predicted proteins | sample 1559871 | NCBI WGS metagenome assembly PPYF01 (sample SAMN08240021, study PRJNA423297) | Human gut metagenome, whole genome shotgun sequencing project.
CAGGTAATTGTAAATATGGTTGGAATGATGTATACTGTTTGCAACGGACACCCCCTTGTTTGAGTGAGTATGTTGTTTGGTGGTACTTCAATTATACATCATTCTACAGAGGGTGTCTTTCTTTTGTGCAATATTTGGGATTTGCTCATTTATAGTTATGTATTTGAAAAAAGGAGACACAGGAGTTAAAGTAACATACCTTCAGTACGGTTTGCACATTTTGTGCTGTACGCCGGGATCATTTGACGGAAGCTTTGGGGACGCTACGGAAAAGGCGGTACGAAAATATCAGGAAGCTTACGGTCTGGAGGTAGACGGACAGGCAGGAGACGCTACATGGAACAGTATTTCCGGAGAAATCAAACCCATTCAGAGAGCACTTTCGATGAAGGGATATTATCATTCCAGCATTGATGGAGTTGCAGGAGAAGGTACTTACAACGGCGTAGTAGAGTTCCAGAAAGAACATGGGCTTGCTGCAGACGGTCAGGTGGGACCGGCGACACGGGCCGTTCTTTTGAGAGACGGTTCTGTGGAAGTAGGCGATGCGGATTTTCCGCTGAAAGAGGGAGACAGAGGAAGCAAAGTAAAATATCTTCAGTATGGACTGCGGATTTTATGCTGTTCTCCGGGAAGCCTCGACGGTGTTTTCGGGGAAGGAACCTATGAAGCAGTTGTAAAATTTCAACAGAAATACAATCTCAGTGCGGATGGAATTGTTGCCTCAGGAACATGGGGAAAAATGGAAGAACTGATCCTGGAGATTCAGCGTGCTCTGGTTCAGAAAGGTTACAGCATTGGAGCGACAGATGGCGTGGCAGGTCCCGGAACTTATGAGGGAGTACGGCAGTTTCAGGCAGATCAGGGTCTCAGTGTTGACGGACAGGTTGGTCCTGCAACAAGAGAAAAACTGCTGGGAAGCGTGGGAGACGGGGGAAATGATGCGTTTCCGCTGAAGAAAGGTTCCAGCGGACCGTATGTACTGTTCCTTCAGAGAGGACTTCGGATGATGGTGATCAACCCAAACGGAGTGGACGGAAGCTTTGGAACAGGTACGGAAGAGGCAGTGAAGCGATTTCAGGAAAGATATGGTCTTAGTGCGGATGGAATTGTCGGCACAGCGACCTGGGAAAAAATGAGGACGCTGATTAAGCCGATCCAGCAGGCTTTGGTGAATCACGGATATGATACCGGCGGCGTGGATGGAATTGCAGGCGACAAAACGTATTCTGCTGTGATGGATTTCCAGGAGGATAACGGACTGAGCCCTGATGGAATGGTAGGAACGGCCACACAGCAGAAGCTGGGAATTACCGTGGGCAGCGGCGGCGGAAGCGGCACTACATCCGCGACACTGAAAAATGGCTCCAACGGTTCGCTGACCAGATATTTACAGAGAATTTTGAGCGAACTTGGATATTCCCTGACAATCGACGGGATTTTTGGAAGCGCTATGGAAAACGCAGTCAAAGCATTTCAGCAGAAATACGGATTAAGCGCGGATGGAATTGTAGGCTCGGGCACCTGGAATAAAATTTTCAGTGTGTATAAGGTCAAAGCCTCCGGAACAGGTGTTGCCAAATTTGTGAATGTTGCGAAACACGAATGGAGCTGGGCATTTCAGGAGGACAACAGCAATAATATCACTCCTTATGGTCAGTGGTATGGAATGCAGGGGCAGGCATGGTGCGCGATGTTTGTTTCTTGGTGTGCGGAACAGGCTGGGATTCTTGGAACGAAAGTTCCGCGGTATGCATACTGCCCGTCAGGTGTGGAATGGTATCGATCCAGAGGAAAATTTTACAGCCGAAGCGGCGGATATGTGCCGAGAGTCGGAGATACGGTTTTCTTCTGGGGTGCAAGCGCGGGCCGTGTGAGCCACACCGGAATTGTTATTCAGGTGACATCCTCTCAGATCCAGACCGTGGAAGGAAATACGGGCGATGGCGTCGGTATGCACTACTACGACAGAACGGATACTTACATTCACGGATACGGCTGCAACGACGGACCGGAGAGTTCAGAAGAAGATGGGAAACCGACACAGGAGCAGATCGATCTTGCTATGAGCAGAAAATGGCGGCAGCTGTTAGATACTACAGGCAATAATCTGGCGGCGTTAAATCTTTCAAAAGAAAATTTTAACGTTGAACTGGAGGTTGTCAACACGCCGTATTATCGGGTGACTACCGAATTTTCGAACAGTACAGCAATTTTTGAAGAGGCGGATTTTACAACGGAATTTGATATTGAGGACGGAACGATTACTTACAGCGGTACCTCTGTCTTGGGAACGATTGAGACTTCATTCGGAGTGCAGGAAGAAGATGAAGTGATGGTTCCGGTGATCGAACTGGCTGTGGCGATCGGAGATGGAAAAGGAAAAACAGAAATCGGTGTGGAAGGCGAATGGCTGAAGCTTTCGTATGTCTATGAGGCAGAAGTTGAAGTGTCAGAAACATGGAGAGAGAAATTCAGTTACAAATATACTATATGGATCAAGCCTGTCCCGCCGGAAGAAGGAGGAGCGCCGGAAACACAGGGTGCGTCTAACAAGGTGTTTCAATATGCGGTGGCGACAGCGGTGGTAGTTGGTGTATGTGTGGCGTTTTATATGTTTGGAGGTGCTGCAGCGGTTGCTGCAGCAGTGACTAAGGGGATTCAAGTAGTGGGTGCGATTGGTTTGTTTTTTACTAATGCATTGAAGGTAATAGCATGATATGCAATAGTTTGTGCCATTCGTAAGTTAGAGTTACTCTCGGGATATTTAGACGGTATCTCGAGAGTAATCGTAAAAATGGGATCAGAAATATCCAGGAATTAAGCAATGAACATGTTAGTAATGTTTATTTGCGATTTTCGTGCTTCAGCCATGCGCTCACCATGAAAAAGTCTTTTTCAGAGTGAAACATTGTTTTTGAAATCAGCAGCAGAGGAAGTTCTTTGTGAAAATAGAACACGATTCCGGAGGGAAGCACAGTACATTTTTTTATCTGGCGGTAAGGAATCACTTTTTGCGAAGAGAACCCATAAAGCACAAGATCCAACTTCAACGCATCCTCCAGAAAAGTTACTTCTTTCAGAGAGGTTCCGGATTTTTTCAGACTGTCAACAGTATAAAGAAATGTGCGGTAACGTATACGCGGCATCACGACAACGAAAGGGATACAAAAAAGCATAAACATACAGGCGGCCATTACAAAGAAAAGTAAAGAAAAATACTCCTGCGGTGGGACGTTGAAAGTTCTGAGATAAAAGGGACTCCAAATTTCGAATAAAAGAGCGAATCCTATCAGTGCCAGAAGAGAAATACGAATAACATTAGACCTGCTGTGCCGGAACCAGGCAAGAAAAAGTTTTTTGCAATCAGTTTTATCCGAAGAAAAGGAAATTGTGAGAGCCTTCATAAAACATACTCCTTTGTTATGGTTTTAAAACTTCGTTGACAGACTGAAATGTGCGGATGTCAGGAAAGAAGCCGCGCGGCAGGCAGACATAGGAGGACTGCACAGGAAGTATGATTCCAGTCTTCAGAAGAGTGATTTTACTGCGCTCGGCATCCGTGAGCGAGTATTCAAATTTTTCATTTTCCAGATATCCGTTGAGCGTAACGAAATCGGAGGAAAGTGTTACGGATTCCAGATAAGTTCCTTCGGCGCGGAGCATACAATGCAGACGCCAATGCGCTTTCCATGCAGAAGAAGGACCATAGAGTACGGGGCAATATCTTAACAACTGTATCAAAAGAAAACAGCCAAGGTATTTCAAAAGATTAAAAAAGTTTATGAAAGAAGCTTTATCCTGAAAATAGTCGGACAACAAGAGAAAGAACGCACAGAGGATTCCGACAGCGTAAGAAATATATTTTAAAGTAGAATATCTTTGGGGTACGGGATACGGAAGAGAGAGAAAAAAATTGCTGTAAGTGATTTTTTTCTCGTTCGTATAAACGGTATAGGGATTCATTGTTAACTCCTTTCCGGGAAAGTATGCAAATTCTTATAGCAAAGAATATCACAGGAAATGAGAAAAAGCAACCTTCGCAATGGCTGCGGAAAACAGTTTTTCAGGGAGGAGGTGAAGGAATGAGAGAACTTATTTTTACAGGGATCGGGATGGCAGGAAGTGCGGCGGCAGCATTGCTGGGCGGATGGGATATGGCGCTGCAGACATTGGTGTTGTTTATGGGGATTGACTGGGTAACGGGAGGAATCCTACTTCCGGTGATTTTCAAAAAAAGTCCTAAATCCCCCAAAGGTACCCTGGAGAGCCGGGCGGGATGGAAAGGACTGATCAGAAAATGTATGACGCTGTTTTTTGTGCTGATAGCCGCAAGATTGGATTTGCTTTTGCATACGGATTATTTGAGAAATGTGGTCTGTATCGGCTTCATTGCGAATGAAGCGGTATCGATTCTGGAAAATGCGGGCCTGATGGGGCTTCCGCTGCCGGAATGTATCGTGGAAGGGATTGATTTGTTGAAAAAGAAAGAGAGCGTTGTGAGAGAATAAAAAGGGAAGATTGCCTGTGCAGACGTTTTTGGTCGGCGCAGGCAATTTTTGAATCAATACATATCGCCGTAAAGGTAACGGTATTCTGCCCGTTCGAATCCTTCCGGAAGCCATGTCTCCCAGTCGCGGTACGAATACTGCGAGGCTATCATCCGGGCATCCAGAGCCTTCTGTTCTTTTTCGATGCGCGCGCATTCCGGACAGCGGCAAGAGGAATGATTGATCAGTTCCGACTGACAGTCCGGGCAGATGGTGCGGTTCCAGACAAAACGTTTTTTCTCAGAATCATAAAAATGCAGATACATTGCCTTATCCAGAGGACTCATTTTATCCCGAAGTATATGGTCGTACCAACGGTAATAGTCGTTCAGGGCATAACCGGAAGCTTCAAAGGTCATTTGAAAAACCCGCGAAAGATCTTCAGCAGTCCTGCATCCGGAATAATGAATCACCATACGCGGAGCAAGGATAAGGCTGGCAAAAGCATTGGCTTCCTGTTCCGGAGACTGAGATTTTCCCGATACGCTGGTATGGCGCAGGCAAATATGACCGAGCTCGTGCATCAGACTGAAGCGGATGCGAAAAGGAGCAGTGTTGGAATTATAATATACCGTATGATTCAGGCAGAAAGCATCGTCGCTGATCGTTGTGCAGGCGAGCTGCTTTTCCGGGGAAAGACTGTTGTATGGGATACAGGAATATCCATAAAAGCTTAACAGCTCCTGACAGGAGAAGGGCAGGGAACGAACCTTGCAGGTGGAAAAGACGTTGAGTACGGCTGCATCAATTTTATTTTGTTGTTGTTGATTCATAAATTCACCTCAATCAATCGAACTTACGTTCCGATTATAGCACGAAGAAAAAGAAAATTCAAGAAAAGAGGAGAATACGAAGTGTTCTTTTGCTGCCTTTGTGGTAAAATATTGTAACAGTTCATCAAGACCGAATTGTTACAATATATTTGAAAAGCCGGAAACACACAGGAGGAGACCATGAAAACAGAGATTTTACAGCAGTTGAAAGCGAATATTCAGAAAGTCATGATTGGAAATGAAGAGACTCTGACCATGATCCTGACGGCTCTGACGGCGGGCGGTCATGTGCTGCTGGAGGATGTTCCGGGAACGGGCAAGACCGTGATGGCAAAGTCCCTGGCACGTTCCGTATCCGCGAAATTCGGGCGCATCCAGTTTACGCCGGACCTGCTTCCGTCGGATGTAACGGGACTGAATTACTTTGATGCGAAGACAGGGGAATTTGTATTCAGCGAAGGACCTGTCTTCTGCAATATTCTTTTGGCGGATGAGATCAACCGCGCGACGCCGAAGACCCAGAGCAGCCTTCTGGAATGTATGGCGGAACATCAGGTGACCGTGGACGGCGTGACCAGGCCGCTGGAGGAGCCGTTCCTGGTCATTGCCACGCAGAACCCGCTGGAGACGCTGGGTACCTTTCCGCTTCCGGAGGCGCAGATGGACCGGTTCCTGATGCGGCTTTCCATGGAAGAACTGTCGCCGGAAAAGGAGACGGAACTGATCCGCCGGTTTATCCGTGAGGAGCCTCTGGAGGAACTTGGGGCGGTCTGTGAGAAATCCGTTCTGTCGGAACTTCAGAAAGCATGTCGGGACGTCTATGTACATAAGGAACTGATGGAGTACCTGGTGTCTGTGGTACAGGCCACAAGAAAACATGCTAAGATCGAAAACGGAGTAAGCCCCAGAGGAACGCTGGCGTATCTCAGGGCGTCCCAGGCGTACGCGATGGTGCAGGGCAGAGATTACGTGGTGCCGGAGGATCTGAAAGCGGTGGCGGCGCCGGTTCTGGCGCACCGGATCAGTCTGCAGAGCGGAATTTCCGACAGCAGAACGGCACGTCAGGTGATCTCGGACATTCTTCAGCAGGTTCCCGTCCCGACGGAAGACTGGAGAAGGAACGGCTTATGATCGCGCTGTTATTTCTTGGGATTCTGGCGGCATGGCTGTGCTGGAGGCTGGTGTATGCCAGATATTGGAAAAAGGATCTGAGCGTAAGGGCGGAGTTTGCCGACGGCTGGGTGTATGAGGGAGATACTTCGTGTCTGCTGGAGGAGATCACCAACGACAAGATCCTGCCGGTTCCCGCACTGGAAGTACGTCTTGCCATGAGCAGAAACCTGGAATTTGCCAGCGATGCCCAGGCAAATACCAGTGTGACGGATCAGAGTTACAAAAGGGATATTTTTTCCCTGCTGACCCGTCAGCGGATCCTGCGGAGGCTTCCGTTTGTCTGCCGGAGAAGAGGTTATTATGAGATAAAAACGGCGGGGATCGTGGCGACGGATCTGCTGTCCGGGAGGAGGTATCTGACGGAGCAGGCGCAGAATACTTCCATGTATGTCTATCCGGCGCAGATTGACACGCGGAGGATCGCTCCTGTCTGCCAGGCGATCAGCGGGATGGTGATGACCCAGAACCGTATCTATCCGGACCCCTTTGAATTTTCAGGAATCCGGGAATATGAGCGGACGGATCCGATGAAGCATATTAACTGGAAAGCATCCGCAAGTACGGGAAAACTGATGGTAAATCAGCATGATTCCACCACCTCCGCAGAGATCACGGTATTTCTCGATGTGGAGGACACGGCGATCCTGAAATATGAGGCGCTGGTGGAGGAATCGATCCGGATCGTGTCGTCTCTTTGCGCGCGTCTGGCAAAAACCAAGATGGAGGCGGATGTCGTCAGCAACGGCAGGGACGGCGAGACGGGTGAACTCTTGAGATACCGTCTTCCGGCGGGGGCGGCACAGATGCAGGCGCTGAACCAGAAACTGGCGCGTCTGATCACCGGAGAAAGAAACACGGTTCCCATCCGGGAACTTTTCCGGAGGGAGAAGACATCCGGAGGAAGCGGGCGCACCTGCATTGTCGTCTCAAAAAACCGGACACAGGAACTGGAAAGAGAACTGGCGGCGGCTGTAAAAGAAGGGACGGGAGTTCTCTGGGTGCTTCCGGTGCTGCCAAAGGGGAGACAGGAAGAAGAGGAGACGCCAAGAGGCGTGACTGTCCTCCGCTGGGAGGTCGGGTAATCGTTCAGCCGGAGGGATGGTTACGAAAATGAAAATGAGTAGGGAACAGAAAGGCGGTGTCAGATACCGATGAATGGAACAAAGGATAAAACAAAGAAATTAAAAAAGAGCCCTCTTTTGACCTGGCTTGCTTTTCTGCATTCCACACTTCTTCTGGCTCCGGTGCTGCCGTTGTTTTATGCGTTTATCGGAGTGCGGGGAGAGAATCTGACGGTTCAGTTCTGGCTTGGCGCGCTGCTGCTGGCACCGGTGATCCTGAGCTGGCTGGCGGTCCGCTGCTGCAGGGCGCTGTGGCTGTATACGCTGTCCGGGATCGCTGCCGCCGCGCTGGCGTTTTTTGCGACGCGGAATCCTGTGTTTGCAGTCCTTACCGGATTTCTCTGGGTGATCCGGGGCGGAGTGAGGATCAAAAAAGGAAAACTGCGGAAGGCGTATCTGGATATGCCCGTAGGGGAAGATTCTGTACAGATGCCGGAGCTTGCAGAGATTCCGATGTTTCTGGACGAGCCTCAGCCGGTACACTTTATTGTGTTTGTCCTGTTTTATCTTATCTCTTTGCCGTTGGGGATTGAGTCCCTTTACCGGTATATTTTCGCTCTGCTGTTTGCGGAGATCCTGGTGTGTTTCCTGTTCCGCTATCTGATCAGCTTCTGGGATTATGTGGAGGAACATCAGTCGATCGCCAATCTTCCGGTCCAGACAATGCGCAGGATCATCCGTCTGCTGCTGGTTCCTGCGCTCCTGATCCTGCTGCTGGTGATGCTCCCATCGCTGCTTTACGGGGAAGAACCGCTGACAAAGATCCGGTTTCAATTTGACGAGAGGAACGTACAGGCGGAGATGCCGGAACCGGCGGTGCAGGGAACCGAGATGACAGGAGCCATGTTGGATGAACTGATCGGTGTGGAAGCTTCGGAGCCTCCGAGGTGGCTGGAACCACTGATGCAGGCTCTTGTGTGGGTTGTTCTGGCAGCGGCGGCGGTCATCCTTCTCCGGGCGCTGTATCGGGCGCTCTGTTCCATGAACCGTTCGTTCCTGAAAGAAGAGGAGGACGAGATCACGTTTCTCGGGGAGGAAGACCGGAAAGAAAAGAGAAAAAGAAAACAGGACAATGCCTCATCACGCCTGTTTCCTGCGCCGGCAGAACAGATCCGGAAAAAATATAAGAAAACCCTGCGTCGTGGGATGCGGATTCAGAAGAAAAATCCTCACGGCGCGGAAACCCCGGAGGAACTGGAGAAACTTGCCGAGATCATAACCGCGGAAGAAATGGAAACGCTGCACCGGCTCTATGAAAAAGCCCGGTACAGCCATCGGGAATGCAGCCGTGAAGAAGCGAGGCAGGCGGAGCAGCTGCGCTTTTAAAAGAACGTGGAGATCCAGTAGATCAGACCAAGGAGCCAGCTGCAGAAAATTCCATACAGGATCACCGGGCCTGCGATCGTAAAGATCTTGCAGCCGATTCCCATGACCTGTCCTTCCTTCTGGTATTCGATTGCCGGGGCGGCTACGGAATTTGCGAAACCTGTGATCGGCACCAGCGCCCCTGCCCCGGCAAACTTGACGATCAGCTGATAAATATTCAGCCCGGTCAGCAGAACGCTGAGAGCCACAAGGATCAGAGAACACCAGGATCCCGCTGTCTCCGGTTTCATATGAAACATGGTTTCGCAAAAATGAAGAATCACCTGCCCCAGAGTACAGATCACGCCCCCCACAAGGAAAGCCTTTCCCATCTGCAGCGGCAGACTGTGTTTTGGGGTGATTTCATTGACATACTGTTCATATTCTTTTTTCGCTTTTTCATTTTTTAAACTGTTCATTTCAGTCCGTCCTTTCTGAATTATCTTATCATCTGCTTACGGTCTGCATCACCGTTCCGCCAGTGGAACGGCTGCTGTTCTGCGGCAGAAAGTCTTAGAGTCTGCGGATTTCACCATCCCCTGTAAAAAAACAGAAGAGATCCCAGAATTTTTCCCAGCGCCATGGACAGGATCAGGTACTGGATCCCCTGCACAATCCCCAGGCGGCGCATGGTGATTGCATAGACATCGATGACCTCTCCAAGGGCAATCACCCAGCTTCCCAGGAAGAGTCCGGAAAACAGTCCATAGACGGCAAGAGCCGGTGCCCCCAGCGGTATCTGCACATCATACAGACATGCGATGCTGCCCAGGAGAACTCCAAGGATACAGCAGTTTTCATACCATTGGATAGTTCCGGCGGTGCGGGTGATCCCTGCGTACCGTGGGATGATCCCGAGGCCGATCATAAGCGCCGCCGCGCCGCTGGATACAAAGAAGCCCAGGGACAGTCCGATGAGGCCGAGAATGAGAAAATCAGGAATTCCCATGGCTGTCTCCTTTCTGGCGGCGGTCCGCCTGTTCAATGATCGTGGTGTCGATATCATCTTCATAGGTGCGCATCTCCACTTCCATAGGCGTCGGATCCTGTGTCAGCTTCCGGTTTCCGAAATGGTTGAAGAACAGGACGACACCGATGCCGATTCCAAGAGAATAGGAAATCTCCAGTACGGAAAATCCCGGGGAATCCCTGCCAGTGAACAGCTGATAGATATTGTCAAACAGCGTCCGGATATCCACATCGGTCTGAAAGGTCATGATGGAAAAACCGGCGCCGACAAAAGTGATCACGCTGACCAGCGCTACTTTCAGAAAACTGAGAAGTTTATTTTTCTGGCTGGGATTTTCGTAAGTGAGGATAAAGGTCGGCTCGCCGATATGACAGACCTCCACCTGGGGCTCCGCCTGTTCAATCTCGCGGATAATGTCGATCATCGAGAGGACGTACCGCCCGTACTTCCCTTTTGGCAGCGAGGCGATTTTTCGTACCTGATTGCGGGCGAGCACGGAAGAGTTTTTACAGCTGAGATCCGCGATTTCTCCCAGTGTGACAATTTCTTTTGTGACTTTCATATTTTTGTCTGTCTGAATATATAATGTATCACTCATTGATGTCGCCTCCTCGTGAGGTATTATTATTTCATAAAACGGAAGAAATATGCAGCGGAATCTTCCGGGATTTTCCAAAAGCGTCATGTATATTTTTTTAAAGGCGTCATGCATACTTTTCCAGCAGCGGTCAGATACTATTCCTGCTGTTACGAATATTCAGTAAAAATCAGGAAAAGGAAGCAGAAAAGATGAAACAGATGACAGGAAAACAGAGTATAGCCTTTGAAGAGCCGGTTTACATTGCCTCCGGCGCTTCGCTGGTGGGAGAGAAAGAAAAGGGAGGGCCGCTGGGCGATTATTTTGACCATGTGCTGACGGATCCAATGTGCGGCGGGCAGAGCTGGGAGGAAGGCGAAAGCCAGATGCAGCTTGCAGTGGCGAAACTGGCGATCCAGAAAGCAAATCTGAAAGCGGAGCAGATACGGATGATCTTCGCCGGGGATCTGCTGGCGCAGTCCATCGCGTCCTGTTTCGGACTGGTAGAACTGAACCGACCGATCTACGGATTGTTTGGAGCCTGCTCGACGATGGGGGAGGCGCTGTCTCTGGGAGCGATGGCGGTCGCCGGCGGCTATGGGGACTGGGTGCTGTCCCTGACCTCCAGCCATTTTGGAAGTGCGGAGAAGGAATTCCGTTTTCCCCTTGCTTATGGAAATCAGAGACCGCTGTCGGCATCCTGGACCGTCACAGGCAGCGGGGCCTGTGTGCTTGGAAAAAGACGGACAAAGGTAAAGATCACGGGAGTCACCACTGGAAAGATTGTGGACTACGGCTTGAAGGATTCCCAGAATATGGGAGCCTGCATGGCTCCGGCGGCATGCGATACCATCTGCCAGAATCTCATCGATTTCAACCGGCGCCCGGAAGATTATGACCATATCGTGACCGGCGATCTGGGCAGCGTCGGTCAGGAAATTCTCTTTGAACTCCTCCGGCAGAGAGGGTTCGACATCACCGCCCAGCATCTGGACTGCGGGATCATGATCTTTGATGAGGCGACGCAGGACACGGGTGCAGGCGGAAGCGGCTGCGGATGTGCCGCGGTGGTGCTGACCTCCTTTCTGCTGCCGAAGCTGGAAAGCGGCGAGTGGAAGCGTATCCTGTTTCTTCCCACCGGAGCGCTGATGTCGAAGGTCAGTTTTCAGGAAGGACAGAGCGTTCCCGGGATTGCCCAGGCGGTTGTGATCGAGCACGAAGAGGAGGAGAAGAAATGATGGAATATGTCAATGCTTTCTGGGTTGGAGGACTGATCTGTGCCCTGGCGCAGATCCTGCTGGACAGAACGAAGCTGATGCCGGGAAGGATCATGGTGCTGCTGGTATGTACCGGAGCGGTCCTCAGTTTTCTGGGCCTGTATCAGCCATTGTTTGAATATGCGGGAGCGGGGGCTTCCGTGCCGCTGATCGGATTCGGCCATCTCCTGTTTCACGGTGTCAAGGAGGCGGTGGATGAGTCCGGTTTTCTCGGATTGTTCCAGGGAGGCTTCCGCGCCGGAGCGGTGGGCACATCGGCAGCTTTGATCTTCAGTTATCTTGCCAGCCTGATCTTCCGTCCGAAAATGAAAAAATAGTCTGGCTTCGTTCTCCCGGCAGTAACCGTTTGACGGACTGAATGATGATGCTCCGTGAGTGGCAGCATGCAGCCTTTTGTTGCAAGTTTCTGGGGTTCGTGTTAGAATATGGGCAGTTTAGTGCTGTTCTTCACCGTTGTGAACGGCAGCCGTTTCGTCCGCCGGAGGTGGAACAGTTTTCCGGCGGACGATGTACTGGTATATCAGAAGAAAGGAAGAGGCTGGAATGCTGCATGAATATTCAAGAATGGAGCTGCTGATCGGCGAAGAAGGGCTGAAGCGGCTCAAAAATGCCAGAGTTGCCGTGTTCGGCATCGGAGGCGTGGGCTCCTACGTTGCGGAGGCGCTTGCCAGATGCGGGATCGGAACGCTGATCCTTGTGGATAACGATCAGGTTTCACTGACCAATCTGAACCGTCAGCTGATCGCTCTTCATTCCACGATCGGACAGGCAAAGACAGAGGTGATGAAAGACAGGATCCGGGACATCAATCCGGAGATCGTGGTTCACACCTATGAGACATTTTTTATGGAAGATACCGCAGAATTGTTTGATTTCTCTTCCTATGATTATGTTGTGGACGCGGTGGACACTGTGACCGCGAAGCTTCTGCTGATCGAGATGGCGGCAGCGGCAGGAACCCCGGTGATTTCCAGCATGGGAACCGGAAATAAACTGGATCCCGGACGTTTTGAGATTACGGATATTTCCAAAACAAGTGTATGCCCGCTGGCAAAAGTGATGCGCAGGGAATTGAAGAAGCGCGGCATAAAGAAATGCAAGGTGCTGTACTCGAAGGAGGAACCCATCAAAAGCAGGGAGTCAGAGGAAAGCAAAGGGACTGCAAAACGTCCGGTTCCGGGGAGCATCGCCTTTGTGCCTGGGACGGCAGGGCTGATGATCGCCGGAGAGGTTGTCAGGGACCTGCTGAAGACAGCAAAGAACGGAGGATAACAGATGACAGATAGAATCAGCAGACGGTTTTGTGAAATCGTCGGAGAAAACAAAGTGCTGGAGCAGGAGCCGATGGCACGCCATACCACGTTCCGGATTGGCGGTCCGGCGGATTACTTTGTGGAACTTGGAAGCATCGAACAGATCAGGGCAGCCATCCAAGTCTGTCGGGAAGAAAATCTTCCGTGGTTTGTGCTGGGAAGAGGAAGCAACCTTCTGGTCAGCGATAAAGGCTACCGGGGAGTGATTCTCTCCATCTATAAAGATTTTCAGAAGACAGAGATTCAGGGAGAGACAGTGACGGTCCAGGCGGGTGTCCTGCTCACGACGCTTTCGGGAAAAGTTCTGGACGCATCCCTGACCGGTCTGGAGTTCGCCTCCGGCATACCGGGCACCATCGGAGGCGCGGTGGTGATGAACGCGGGCGCTTACGGCGGAGAGATGAAGGACATTGTCCGCAAGGTCACGGTGCTGGATCAGGACGGAGAAGTGCGTACGCTGACCTGCGGGGAAATGCAGTTCGGATACCGTACCAGCCTGGCGAAGAAAAAGGGATACATAGTGCTGGGCGCGGAGCTGACGCTGAAGCAGGGAGAGAAAGAGAAGATCCGTGAAGAAATGCAGGCGCTGAAAGCAAAGCGGATTGAGAAGCAGCCCCTGGAATTTCCAAGCGCCGGAAGCACCTTCAAGCGGCCGGAGGGATATTTTGCAGGAAAACTGATCATGGATGCCGGGCTTCGCGGCGCGGCTGTGGGAGGCGCGCAGGTTTCTGAAAAACACTGCGGATTTGTGGTGAATACGGGAAATGCCACCGCCGCCGATGTACGTGAACTGATGCGTCAGGTGCAGGGGAAGGTACAGGAACAGTTTGGCGTTCATCTGGAACCGGAGGTGCGGTTCCTGGGAGAATTCTAGTATGAAAGAACGGGAAGAGGAATCGTGCGGGCGGAATGTCTGCATGACAGAGAGAAAAAAGGAGTGGACATATGCGTTTTGTAATCGTGACAGGAATGTCCGGGGCAGGGAAGAGTACCGCATTGAGAATGCTGGAAGATGCGGAGTATTTCTGTGTGGATAATCTTCCGATCCCATTGATTGAAAAGTTTGCGCAGCTGACGATGGACGGAACGGCGGGAGAGATTCAGAAAGTAGCGCTTGGCATTGACATCCGCAGCGGTCAGGCGCTGCCGGATCTTCAGTCGGTACTGGAGAGAATGAGCCTTGCGGGAATCCGGTACGAGATCCTGTTTCTGGATTCGTCGGATGAGGTGCTGGTAAAACGTTATAAAGAGACCCGCAGGACCCATCCTCTGGCGGGAGCCGGACGGGTGGATGAAGGGATCAGAAAAGAGCGGACGGCGCTGGAATTTCTGAAAAAGGAGGCGGATTATATCATTGATACCAGCCAGCTTCTCACTAGGGAGCTGAAAGTGGAACTGGGAAAGATCTTTATCCAGGATCAGAAGTTCCAGAACCTGATGATCAGTGTTGTTTCCTTCGGGTTCAAATATGGCATTCCGGTGGATTCGGATCTGGTCTTTGACGTGCGTTTCCTGCCGAATCCCTATTATGTGGATGAACTCCGCCCTCTTTCGGGCAATGACGCCCCGGTGCGGGATTATGTGATGGGATACGAAAACGCGAAGATCTTCGCGGATAAATTGGAGGATATGATCATGTTCCTTCTGCCCAATTATATCGCTGAGGGCAAGCACCAGCTTGTGATCAGCATTGGCTGTACCGGAGGCAAGCATCGTTCGGTCACCCTTGCCAATGAACTGTACCAAAGGCTGTCCAGAGCCAGTGAATACGGTGTGCGGATCGAGCACAGGGATATTGAAAAGGATGCGATCAGAAAAAAACTGTAAAGGCGGGTGGAAACCATGTCGTTTTCCGGAGAAGTGAAGGAGGAACTTTCCAGGCAGATTCCGGAAGCACGGCATTGCCAGATTGCGGAGCAGGCAGCGATCCTGGGGCTGTGCGGTCAGATCAGGGAAGAAAGTCAAGGGCAATATTCCATAAAACTGCAGACGGAAAATGTATATGTTGCCAGAAAGTACTTTACTTTATTGAGAAAAACATTTAATATAGAAGCAGAACTTGCAGTACGTCAGAATCAGAGGGAAAATACATATACGATTTCTGTAAATGATCCGGAGCAGGTTCGCAGGATCCTTCAGGTATCGAGACTGATGCCGGGGGAGGCAAAGGATACTTTTATTCATTCCGCGCTGGTGCAGAGAAGGTGCTGTAAGAGAGCCTTTCTGCGTGGTGCATTTTTGTCGTCAGGTTCCATCAGCGACCCCAATAAATTTTATCATTTTGAAGTCGTGTGTCCTTCTCTGGAGAAGGCGGAGCAGATTAGAGAGGTGATCGGATGCTTCGAGATGGAGGCACGCATTGTGAGCCGGAAGAATCACTTTGTGGTCTACGTCAAGGAGGGGGCACAAATTGTTGAGCTGCTGGGAATCATGGGAGCGAATGTATCTGTGATGAATCTGGAGAATGTCCGGATTCTGAAGGAGATGCGGGGCAGTGTCAATCGAAAAGTCAACTGTGAAACGGCAAACATCAACAAGACAGTAAATGCGGCAGTCAAGCAGATGGAAGATATCCGTTTCATACAGGAGAAGATTGGATTTTCAGCCCTTCCGGAAGGATTGGAGCAGATTGCGAAGCTCCGACTGGAATTCCCGGAGGCCACGCTGGCAGAGCTGGGAGCAATGTTGTCACCGGCTGTCGGCAAATCAGGGGTCAACCATAGACTGAGAAAACTTAAAAGTATTGCAGAAGAGCTGAAAAGGGAACAAGGAGGAGAGCTATTATGATCAAGAAACCAATCACGATTCGTATTTCCAATGGCCTGGAAGCAAGACCGGTGGCTATGCTGGTGCAGGTCGCAAGCCAGTATGAGAGTGAGATCTACGTGGAAAGCGGAAAGAGAAAAGTCAATGCGAAAAGTATTATGGGAATGATGACCCTCGGTCTGGACAATGGAGAAGATATTACGGTGATCGCCAACGGAGGAGACGAGCAGGAAGCGATCGACGGTATTGAGGCATATCTGACCAATCCGGAGAAGCAGTGTAAATAAAACATGCATGCACAGTACAGAAACAGAAGAAAGAGAAAAAGTGTTTGATGCGTGAATGCAGAGGAAGCAGGAGAAAAGAGATGTTTTTGCTGATCTTTTCTCCTGTTTTTTTTATTCCACTCCGTTGACGGGTTTTGCACGGAACCAGTAGGTATAAAAGTGGGAATAGCCAAGGGAACGGTACAGGCGGATGGCAGCTTCGTTCCCGTCCACAACCTGAAGATAAGACTTTGTGGCGCCGAGGCTCCGTCCTTTTTTCAGAATGGTCTGGCAGATGGAGCGGGCGTAATTCCGGTGCCGGTAATCCGGGTGGACGTGGATCGCGTACAGCCCGATGTACTCCCGGTCCAGAATTCCAAGGCCGGTGGCGATGATCGTTCCGGAAGCGTCGCAGATGGAAGCGCAGATTGTCTGCTTCGGAATCGCCCGGTACATGGAGGGTACGATCGTGCGGTGCATGATGTTTGTGGTGCCTTTCAGGGCGAAAAGTCCTTCGATCCACTTCAGCGGAATGAAATTGCTGGTGGTGACGGTGACTGCCGGGTCCAGCCCTGCGTCATCTTCCAGAGGGCGGGTCATTACATGGGTGGTATGTTGAATCTCATATCCGCGGTCCTCCAGATAACGGTCAAATTCAGGCGGGATCAGGGGGCTGATCTTAAAGATGCAGGGGGTTCCCCAGTTCCGGTAAATATCCTCACAGTAAGCCACTTTTTCCGGAAGCGGGAGAAGGGAAGGCCCGATCTGCTCGACGCTGTTGGTACGATGTGTATAAAAATAAGAAAAGCGGAGAATCCATCCATCATAGATCTGCATCTGGTGAGAAGGCCACGCGTTCAGTGAAAGGTCTTCAATTGTTTTTATTCTGGAATCCATAGTTGTCTGCTCCTTTCCAGTATAAAATCCAAAGAAATTTTATCATATTAAAGGGGAAAAATCCATATTTCTCTCCAATTCTTGCATTATTCAGAAAAAAGCGTTATAATAAAAACCCGAAAGATTCTGAACGAAACTATGTACATCCCAAAGATTCGATGGTAAAATAGGGATAACCGTTCAGGAACAACATGAACAACAGCGAAAATACAAACCAGCAAGAAGCCAATAAGGAGTAGAGAAATGTCGAAATTCTTAAAAGCAATTGTAAATATAGTATTGCTGGTCGCGATACTTTCAGCGGGAGCGCTGCTGATCCCTCCACTGCTGGGAGTTACGACCAAGGTATCGGACGGAACGGGAAACACCAATCTGAGCAGAGGTTCCGTGACTTACGCAACAAGTGCCCAGGCGACGGAACTTGAGGTCGGCGACCGGATCCTGCAGGAGGACAGCAACGGAAGCTACATATATACCGTATCCTCCATCGCGGCGGACACTTCCACCTATACGGTAACCGACGAGGTCAGCGGAAATACCACAGACCTGCAGCTGACCGGCGGAGTTCAGAAAGTCGCATTGACGGTTCCGGTGATCGGAATGCTTTCCCTGACCCTTCAAAGCAGAGAAGGAATTATCATCCTGGGACTTTGCGTAGCATTTCTGATCATTCTGTTTATCCTGGCTGAAGTCTGGAGAAAAGATGACGATGAGGACGAGGATGAAGACGAAGAGGAAGATGCCGATGAGGCAGAAGAAGACAGCGATGAGGAAGAAGAAAAGCCTCTGAGCCGAAAAGAAAAACGCCGTCTGAAAAAAGAAGCGCGCCGAAAAGCGAAAGAAGCAGAAGAAGAGGACGACGAAGAGGAGGATGTGGAAGAAGATGAGCAGAAGCCCGTCAAAGAATCCGCAGAAACCGAAACAGAACCGGAGCAGGATGAAACCCTGACAGCGGCAGCCGCCAGTGAAGAAGCAGCAGAGACAGAAGAAGATGAAATGATCATCAGAGATCTGGAGGAAGAACCGGAAGAGAGCACAGTAGTTGACACCGGACATCTGAAAGCGGCGCCGATGCAGGAAGAAAAAGAAGAGATCCTGGAAGCCCTGGGAGAGGCAGCTCCGAAGAAGAGCGTAGAAGAGGAAGAAGCCGAAGCCCTGGAACGTTCCCTGGCAGAGGCAGTAGGGGAACTTCTGAACGAAGAAGAAAACGAAACACCGTCCGCAGACGTTACAGCGACAGCAAAAGAAGAGACAGAAAACAAAGATAATAATATAGAAGAAACAACAGAAACGGACAGCGAAGAAACAGAAGAGACCGAAGAAATCGCTTCAGCCGAAACCGAAGAACCCCAGGAAGAACCATCCGAGGAGGAACCCATCGAACTGGCAATCCCAATCCACACCGCAGAAGAACTCCTCAAAAAAGCCGAAGAAGCCGGCGACCACCCGGAAGTCATCGAAGACAAAGAAACCGGCGTAACCATCCTGGACTATTCCGACATCCTATAAAAACAAACCACATAATCCCTCACACCGATTCTGAACTATAATAATCAGAATAACAACAATAACCGCAACAACCACACCTCACCTACCGCACCCAACAACCAGAAAGCGGAGCGGCACCGGCGGCATGCGTGTGCGGCGGGCATCTGCAAAGATGTGAGAAACTCTTAACGTTCCGAAACCCTGCAGAACGGGACAGGCGAAGTGCCACAAGCACTGAGCCTGAGGAGCACTGAGCTGCGAAAACATAAAGCTTTCGGAGCGAATTGCTCCGGTGCCCGTCCTGCGGGGCTTCGGAACGTTTAGAGTTTCCACATCATTTGCAGCCGCCCGCCGCACACGCATGCCGCCGGTGCCGCTCCGCTTTCGTCCGCCTAATGTATTTGAAAAAAAACAAAAAAACCCTTGCATTCCCAAAAACTTTCCTGTATAATGCAGATGTTGTGACATTGATAGCGAAGAAGCGCGAGGTTGCTGTTCAGATAAATGTAACAGGTTTTCCGTGGAGCGAATGTCAAGTTAAGAAACTGGCGACAAGTCACTGTACAAACTAAACAAGCTGCCGTAAGGATATGCAAGATATCCTCCAGTCTGCAGGGCTGGCAAAGAAGGCAGAAACCGTGTGGAAACGTTGAGACACACACGGGTAAGTGTACAGTCACCGCTTGTCGTACTCGTAAAGTGCGAAAAGGAGGCGACTTTTTTTATGGCAAGTCAAGTAATGAGAATCACATTGAAGGCGTATGATCATCAGTTAGTGGATGCATCTGCACAGAAAATCATCGAAACTGTAAAGAAAAACGGAGCAAAGGTGAGCGGACCGGTGCCGCTTCCGACAAAGAAGGAAGTAGTAACAATCCTGCGTGCCGTACACAAGTACAAAGATTCCCGTGAGCAGTTCGAGCAGAGAACACACAAGAGACTGATCGACATCATCACACCTACCCAGAAGACAGTAGACGCACTGTCCAGACTGGAAATGCCGGCTGGTGTTTACATCGACATCAAGATGAAAAACAAATAAAAACCAGCACATTGATTAAGAAAGCAATGGATTGATATAGAAGCAACACGATGCATGGCGTTCGGATCCCCGAACAGCTATCCATTCTCAAGGAATCAACATCCCGGAACGGGTCATAGTGTTCCACTTATATCAACTGTATGCTAGAATGAACACCCATATGCGGTGTTCCGCTGTAGAGAAAACAGGAGGTAAAAGGAATGAAGAAAGCAATCTTAGCTACAAAAGTCGGAATGACTCAGATCTTCGACGAAAGCGGCGCATTAATCCCTGTAACTGTACTGCAGGCAGGTCCGTGTGTCGTAACACAGGTTAAGACCGTTGATAATGACGGTTACAGCGCAGTTCAGGTAGGCTTCTGTGACAAGAGAGAGAAGCTGGTGAACAAACCACTGAAAGGCCATTTTGACAAGGCAGGCGTATCTTACAAGAGATATCTGAAAGAATTCAAATTCGAAGATGCAGAAAGCTACGCATTAGGACAGGAAATCAAAGCTGATATCTTTGCGGCAGGCGACAAGATCGACGCAACTGCTGTCTCCAAAGGTAAAGGCTTCCAGGGTGCCATCAAGAGACATGGACAGTCCAGAGGACCTATGGCTCACGGTTCCAAATATCACCGTCATGCAGGTTCCAACGGTGCTTGTTCCGATCCGAGTAAGGTATTCAAAGGAAAGAGAATGCCAGGACAGATGGGTAACAAGAAAGTCACCATCCAGAACCTGGAGGTTGTCAGAGTAGACGCAGAAAACAACTTACTGTTAGTAAAAGGTGCAGTTCCTGGACCGAAGAAGTCCATGATCACCATCAAAGAGACAGTTAAGTCCGGCAAATAAGTTCGTTGAAAGGAGGAACATGACAGATGGCTAACGTATCTGTATATAATATGGAAGGCAAAGAAGTTGGCACAATGGAACTGAACGATGCAGTGTTCGGTGCGAAAGTAAACGAGCATCTCGTTCATCAGGCAGTTGTGCTTCAGCTTGCAAATAATCGTCAGGGTACTCAGAAAGCAAAAACCCGCTCAGAAGTAAGCGGAGGCGGAAGAAAGCCCTGGAGACAGAAAGGAACCGGTCATGCAAGACAGGGTTCAACAAGAGCTCCGCAGTGGACTGGCGGCGGCGTAGTATTCGCTCCGGTACCGAGAGACTACTCTTTCAAGATGAACAAGAAAGAGAAGAGAGCAGCATTAAAATCCGTTCTGACCAGCAAAGTTCAGGAGAACAAATTCATCGTTCTTGATGAGCTGAAACTGGCAGAGGTTAAGACTAAAGAGATGAAGAAAGTTCTTGACAACCTGAAGGTTGAAAAAGCGCTGGTAATCATCGGTGATGACAGTGACAATGTTGTATTGTCCGCAAGAAACATTGCAGGCGTTCAGACTGCATCCGTTAATACCATCAACGTATTCGATCTGCTGAAATACAACACCGTAATCGCAACCAAGAGCAGTGTTGCATCCATCGAGGAGGTGTACGCATAATGGCTGATATCAGATATTACGACGTTATTCTGAAACCAATCGTAACAGAGAAGAGCATGAACGCGATGGGCGAGAAGAAATATACTTTCCTGGTTCATCCGGAAGCAAACAAAGCTCAGATCAAAGAAGCTGTTGAGAAAATGTTCGAAGGAACAGAAGTAAAGAATGTACGTACCATGAACATGGACGGAAAGAAAAAACGCCGCGGTATGGTTGTTGGAAAAACAGCCAAAACCAAAAAGGCAATTGTTGCGCTGACAGAGAACAGCAAGGACATCGAGATCTTCCAGGGACTGTAATCCCAGATCTGATTCCGGCAGCAAAGTCAAAACGCAGAAATAGGCACATGTAAAGTGCGAGAATAAACATTGGCGCACTTCCCGGAGGACTGTTTCGGACAGGAATCCGCGGGAAGTGACATGAAAGGAGAAACAAAATGGGAATTAAAACATTTAACCCATATACACCTTCCAGAAGACACATGACCTCTTCTGATTTCGCAGAAATCACAAAGAGCACACCGGAGAAATCCCTGGTAGTGTCCCTGAAGAAAAACTCTGGCCGTAACAACCAGGGTAAGATCACTGTAAGACACCGCGGAGGCGGAAGCAGAAGAAAATACAGAATCATCGATTTCAAGAGAAGAAAAGATGATATCCCGGCAGTCGTTAAATCTATCGAATACGACCCGAACAGAACAGCAAATATCGCACTGATCTGCTACGCAGACGGTGAGAAAGCATACATCCTGGCTCCGGAAGGACTGAAGGTTGGCATGAAGGTTATGAACGGCGCAAACGCGGAAGTTCGTCCTGGAAACTGCCTGCCGCTGTCTGAAATCCCGGTAGGTACCATGGTACACAACATTGAGCTTCATCCTGGCAAGGGCGGACAGCTGGTTCGTGCAGCAGGAAACGGCGCTCAGCTGATGGCAAAAGAAGGCAAGTACGCAACCCTTCGTCTCCCGTCCGGCGAGATGAGAATGGTTCCGATCGACTGCCGCGCATCCATCGGTGTTATCGGAAATGGCGAGCACAGCCTGATCAACATCGGTAAAGCAGGACGGAAACGCAACATGGGTATCCGCCCGACTGTACGTGGTTCTGTTATGAACCCGAATGACCATCCGCACGGTGGTGGTGAAGGAAAGACTGGTATTGGACGTCCAGGCCCGTCTACTCCTTGGGGCAAACCTGCTCTTGGTCTGAAGACCAGAAAGAAAAACAAACAGTCTAACAAGTACATCGTAAGAAGACGCGATGGAAAAGCTTTATCGAAATAAGGAGGATAAACGATGTCTCGTTCATTAAAAAAAGGACCATTCGCAGATGCCAGCTTACTGAAAAAAGTAGATGCAGCAAATGCTTCCGGTGATAAAACTGTCATTAAGACCTGGTCACGTCGTTCTACCATCTTCCCGTCCTTCGTAGGACACACAATCGCTGTCCATGACGGAAGAAAACATGTGCCGGTATATGTTACTGAAGATATGGTTGGACACAAACTCGGTGAGTTCGTTGCAACCAGAACCTACAGAGGACATGGAAAAGACGAGAAAAAGTCCGGCGTTCGCTAAGTAGAATGATTTGAGAGAGGAGGTTTTTTAGCAATGGCTAAAGGACATAGAAGTCAGATTAAAAGAGCAAGAAATGCTAATAAAGATACCAGACCGTCTGCTAAGTTATCTTACGCTAGAATGTCAGCACAGAAGGCTGGTTTTGTATTAGATGCAATCCGCGGTAAAGATGTCACATCTGCACTCGGAATTTTAACTTACAACCCAAGATATGCTTCCAGCGTGATCAAGAAACTGTTGGAGTCCGCGATCGCTAACGCAGAGAACAACAACGGAATGAACGCTGAGAACCTGTATGTGGCAGAGTGCTTTGCAAACAAAGCTCCGACCATGAAGAGAATTCATCCGAGAGCTCAGGGAAGAGCTTACAGAATCCTGAAGAGAAACAGCCACATCACCATCGTTCTGGATGAGAAATAATAGGAGGAGGATATCATGGGACAGAAGGTAAATCCACACGGCCTGAGAGTCGGTGTTATTAAAGAGTGGGATTCCAAATGGTATGCAGAAGGCGACTTCGCAGACTATCTGGTTGAGGACTACAACATCCGTACATTCCTGAAGAAGAAATTATACAGCGCAGGTGTTTCCAAGATCGAGATCGAAAGAGCATCTGACAGAGTAAAAGTTATCATCTACACCGCAAAACCGGGTGTAGTAATCGGTAAGGGCGGTTCTGAGATCGAGAAAGTGAAAGCTGAAGTTCAGAAACTGACCGATAAGAAACTGATCGTTGATATCAAAGAAGTGAAGAGACCAGACCGCGATGCACAGCTCGTTGCTGAGAACATCGCATTACAGCTGGAAAACCGTATTTCCTTCCGTCGTGCAATGAAGTCCACGATGCAGCGTACAATGAAAGCTGGAGCAAAGGGAATCAAGACATCTGTATCCGGTCGTCTGGGTGGAGCTGATATGGCTCGTACAGAGTTCTACAGCGAAGGAACGATTCCGCTGCAGACACTGCGCGCTGATATCGATTATGGATTCGCTGAGGCAGATACCACTTACGGCAAAGTTGGCGTAAAGGCATGGGTCTACAATGGCGAAGTACTTCCAACCAAAGCTGATAAGGAAGGGAGCGAGAAATAATTATGTTAATGCCAAAGAGAGTAAAACGTCGTAAACAGTTCCGTGGTTCCATGAGAGGAAAAGCCAGCAGAGGCAATAAGATCAACTACGGTGAATATGGTATTGTAGCGATGGAGCCTTGCTGGATCAAATCCAACCAGATCGAGGCAGCCCGTATCGCAATGACACGTTACATCAAACGTGGTGGTAAAGTCTGGATCAAGATCTTCCCAGACAAACCTGTAACAGCAAAACCAGCAGAAACACGTATGGGTTCCGGAAAAGGAACACTGGAATACTGGGTAGCAGTTGTAAAACCGGGCCGTGTAATGTTCGAAATTGCAGGCGTTCCGGAGGAGACAGCCCGCGAGGCATTGCGTCTTGCCATGCATAAGTTACCATGTAAATGTAAAATCGTTTCTCGTGCAGACTTAGAAGGCGGTGATAACAGTGAAAACAACTAAATTTGTGGAAGATTTAAAAGCGAAATCAGCTGCTGAGTTAAATGAAGAATTAGTAGCAGCAAAGAAGGAACTCTTCAATCTGAGATTCCAGAATGCAACCAATCAGTTGGACAATACAAGCCGAATCAAAGAGGTTCGCAAGAATATTGCCAGAATTCAGACTGTTATTGCTGAAAAAGCAAGTGCAGCGAACTAAGTGACAGGAGGCAAAGATCGTGGAAGAAAGAAATCTTAGAAAAACCCGCGTAGGCAAAGTTGTCAGCGATAAGATGGATAAAACAATCGTAGTTGCAATCGAAGATCACGTAAAGCATCCGATTTACAAAAAGATCATGAAGAGCACCTACAAGCTGAAAGCTCATGATGAGAACAACGAGTGCCGTGTAGGCGATACTGTAAAAGTTATGGAAACAAGACCGCTGTCGAAAGACAAGAGATGGAGACTTGTGGAAATCGTTGAGAGAGTGAAATAAGATAATCAGAATGCTAAAGGAGGAATACCAGCATGATTCAGCAGGAAAGTAGACTGACAGTCGCTGACAACACCGGTGCAAAAGAGATCTTATGCATTCGTGTTATGGGCGGTTCTACAAGAAGATATGCGAACATCGGCGATGTAATCGTTGCTTCCGTTAAAGATGCAACACCAGGCGGCGTTGTTAAAAAAGGTGATGTTGTAAAAGCTGTTGTTGTAAGAAGCGTAAAAGGCGTTCGCCGTAAAGATGGCTCTTACATCAAGTTCGATGAGAACGCAGCTGTTATTATTAAAGATGACAAAACTCCGAGAGGAACCCGTATTTTCGGACCAGTAGCCAGAGAGCTTCGTGAGAAACAGTTCATGAAGATTGTTTCCTTAGCTCCAGAAGTATTATAGGAGGTAGCCATGTCAGTGAAAATTAAGAAAGGTGATACTGTTAAAGTAATTGCCGGAAAAGATAAAGACAAGGAAGGTAAAGTACTTTCCGTTGATGCAAAGAACAATCGTGTGGTTGTAGAAGGCATCAACATGATTACCAAGCATGAGAAGCCATCCATGTCCAATCAGCAGGGTGGTATCGTAAATAAAGAAGCTCCTATTGACATTTCCAACGTTATGTACTTGCACAAAGGTAAAGCTACCAGAATCGGTTACAAGATGGACGGAGACAAGAAAGTACGTGTTGCGAAATCCACCGGAGAAGTGATTGATTAAGGAAGAGAGGAGGCCAAACCGTGAGTAGATTAAAAGATCTTTACAACGAGCAGATCGTTGACGCAATGATGAAGAAATTCGAATATAAAAACGTTATGGAAGTGCCGAAGCTCTCCAAAATCGTAGTAAATATGGGTGTTGGTGAAGCAAAGGAGAACGCTAAGCTTCTGGACGCAGCTGTAAGCGATATGGAAGCGATCACTGGACAGAAAGCAGTTCTGACCAGAGCGAAAAACTCCGTGGCAAACTTCAAAATCCGTGAGGGCATGCCGATTGGCTGCAAAGTTACACTTCGCGGCGAGAAAATGTACGAGTTCGCAGACCGCCTGATCAACCTGGCTCTGCCGCGTGTACGTGACTTCCGTGGTGTAAATCCGAATGCTTTCGATGGCAGAGGAAACTATGCTCTGGGTATTAAAGAGCAGCTGATTTTCCCGGAAATCGAGTACGATAAAGTAGATAAGGTAAGAGGTATGGATGTAATCTTCGTTACAACCGCCAAGACCGATGAAGAAGCTCGTGAATTATTGACATTATTCAATATGCCATTCGCAAAGTAATTTAGGAGGAATTGATTCATGGCTAAGACAGCAATGAAAATCAAACAGCAGCGCAAACAGAAATTCTCCACAAGAGAATACAATCGCTGCAGAATTTGTGGTCGTCCACATGCTTATCTGAGAAAATACGGAATCTGCAGAATCTGCTTCCGTGAATTAGCATATAAAGGCCAGATTCCTGGTGTTAAGAAGGCAAGCTGGTAAAATATAAGAAGGAGGCAAATTCAAATGACTATGAGTGATCCGATTGCAGATATGCTTACAAGAATCCGTAATGCAAATACTGCAAAACATGATACAGTAGATGTACCTGCATCTAAAATGAAAATCGCTATTGCTGATATCCTTGTAAATGAAGGATATATCGAAAAGTATGATCTTGTAGATGAAGGTTCCTTTAAGACCATTCACATCACCCTGAAATACGGCGCTGATAAGAATGAAAAGATCATCACAGGATTAAAGAGAATCTCCAAACCGGGTCTGCGTATCTACGCTGGCAAGGATGAGCTGCCGAGAGTACTGGGCGGTCTGGGAATCGCAATCCTGTCCACAAACAAAGGCGTGATCACCGACAAAGAGGCTCGCAAGCTTCAGGTCGGCGGAGAAGTCCTGGCGTTCGTTTGGTAGGCACTGAACACTTAATGAGGGCAAGCCAAAGGCGCAGACCGAATTTAGTGAGAAGGCCCTTCCCGAACCTTAGCGAAGCCAAACCGCAGGTGCAGGCTGAGCTTAGTTGAGGGAAGAAGCTGAACACTTAATGAGGGCAAGCCGAAAGGCATAATAGAAACTGAAAACAGAAAGGGCACAAAAGCCCTTTCCGAAAATCTAAGTTATAGGAGGAAGTTGGTATGTCACGTATTGGAAGACTGCCAGTGGCAATTCCGGCAGGAGTTACCGTAGAAATCAAGGAAAACAACCACGTAACAGTAAAAGGACCGAAAGGTACTCTGGAAAGAGTTCTGCCGGCTGAGATGGAGATCAAACAGGAAGACGGCCATGTTGTTGTTACAAGACCGAACGACCTGAAGAAGATGAAATCCCTGCACGGACTGACAAGAACCCTGATCCAGAACATGGTTGTCGGAGTAAGTGAAGGATATACAAAAACTCTCGAAGTAAATGGTGTTGGTTACAGAGCAGCAAAGCAGGGCAACAAGCTGGTTCTGTCTCTTGGATATTCTCATCCGGTAGAGATGGTAGATCCGGAAGGCATCAGCTCTGCAGTTGACGGAAACAAGATCGTTGTATCCGGTATCGATAAAGAAAAAGTTGGCCAGTATGCTGCTGAAATCAGAGACAAGAGAAGACCGGAGCCGTATAAGGGCAAGGGAATCAAGTATGCTGATGAAGTGATCAGACGTAAGGTTGGTAAGACCGGTAAGAAATAATTAAGGAGAGTGTGAAAATGATTAGTAAAGTATCAAGAGCGCAGGTGCGCCAGAAAAAGCATAGAAGATTACGCAATCATATCGTTGGAACCGCTCAGCGTCCGCGTCTTTGCGTTTTCCGAAGCAATAACCATATGTATGCTCAGATTATTGACGATACAGTTGGACGTACTTTAGTTTCAGCTTCTACTCTTCAGAAAGACGTAAAAGCAGAAGTAGAGAAAACCAACAACGTAGCAGCAGCGGCATATCTTGGAACCGTGTTAGGCAAAAAAGCAGTAGAAGCCGGTATTAAAGAAGTTGTCTTTGACAGAGGCGGATTTATATATCAGGGTAAAGTTCAGGCATTTGCAGACGCAGCAAGAGAAGCTGGACTGGAATTCTAAGAAAGGAAGGAAAAGAACACATGAAGCGTACTATTATTGATGCAAGCCAGTTTGAACTGGAAGAAAAAGTCGTATCAATTAAGCGTGTTACCAAGGTTGTTAAAGGTGGTCGTAACTTCCGTTTCACTGCTTTAGTAGTTGTAGGCGACGGCAACGGACACGTAGGCGCCGGACTTGGAAAAGCAGCCGAAATTCCGGAAGCTATCCGCAAAGGTAAAGAAGACGCCATGAAGAAACTGGTAAACGTAGCCATTGATGAGACAGGAAGTATCACACATGACTATGTAGGTAAATTCGGAAGCGCAGAGGTTCTGCTGAAGAGAGCTCCGGAAGGTACCGGTATCATCGCAGGCGGTCCTGCCCGTGCCGTGATCGAGCTTGCAGGTATCAAGAACATCCGTACCAAATCTTTGGGCTCCAGAAACAAACAGAACGTTGTACTGGCTACAATCGCAGGTTTGAGTGAGCTGAAGACTCCGGAAGAAGTAGCAAAACTTCGCGGCAAATCTGTAGATGAGCTGTTTGCTTAAGGAGGACGTAAGAAATGGCAGATAGATTAAAAGTAACTCTGGTGAAATCTCCGATCGGATGTGTTCCGAAACACAAAAAGACTGTAGAGGCACTGGGGCTGAAGAAAGTAAACAAAACAGTAGAACTGCCGGATAACGCAGCAGTTCGCGGTATGGTAAATCAGGTATCCTACCTGGTTAAAGTAGAAGAAGTTTAATAGAAGCAGTGAGTAACTATTCAGAGGTTCCGTGTTCTGGCGGTATCCATGATAACGGCAGGACCGGAGAGGCTGGATAGTTACGATTTCAGAAGGAGGTACCGTAATGGACTTATCAAATTTACAGCCGGCAGAAGGCTCCAGACACAGCGATAACTTCCGCAGAGGCCGTGGACATGGTTCAGGAAACGGAAAGACAGCTGGTAAGGGCCACAAAGGCCAGAAAGCTCGTTCCGGAGCACCGAGACCAGGTTTTGAAGGCGGTCAGATGCCGTTATACAGACGTATCCCGAAGAGAGGATTCACCTGCAGAAATTCCAAACAGATCGTTGGAATCAACGTATCTGCGCTGAATCGTTTCGAAGATGGAGCGACTGTTACCGTTGAGACAATGATCGAGAGCGGACTGGTTTCCAATCCGAAAGATGGCGTTAAGATTCTCGGAAATGGTGAGATTTCCAAGAAACTCAATGTGAAAGTCAATGCATGCAGCGAGAGCGCAAAAGCAAAAATTGAAGCGGCAGGTGGAACAGTCGAGGTGATCTAATGTTTAAGACACTGGTCAATGCATTTAAAATCAAGGATGTGCGTCGTAAGATCATGTATGTCTTCCTGATGCTGTGCGTCATCCGTCTGGGTTCTCAGATGCCGGTTCCGGGAGTGAATACAGAATATTTCAGTGCATTCTTCGCTAACAGCACGAATGAGGCATTCAGCTTCCTGAATGCCTTTACAGGTGGCGGCTTTGACAGATTCTCCATCTTCGCGCTGAGTATTACACCATATATTACTTCCTCCATCATTATTCAGCTTCTGACCATCGCGATTCCAAAACTGGAAGAGATGCAGAAGGATGGAGAAGAAGGAAGAAAGAAAATGACAGCAATCACCCGTTATCTGACGGTTGGCCTGGCTCTGTTTGAATCGGCTGCTCTGGCGATCGGTTTCGGCAGACAGGGATTGCTGGAAGAGTTCAATGCGGTAAACGTTATTATAGCAATTGCGGCATTGACTGCAGGTTCTGCATTTTTGATGTGGGTAGGTGAGCAGATTAATGAAAAGGGTGTCGGAAATGGTATTTCCATGGTTCTCCTCATTAATATCCTTTCCCGTGTACCGCAGGATATGATCACACTTTATGAGACTTTTGTGCAGGGTAAGACCCTGGCAAGAGCAGCATTGATGTGGGTGATCATTATTGCGATCATTATCGCAGTCGTTGTGCTGGTTCTGATTCTGAACGGCGCTGAGAGAAGGATTCCGGTGCAGTATTCCAAGAAAATGGTAGGAAGAAAAATGTTTGGCGGACAGTCTTCTCATATTCCGCTGAAGGTGAACACCGCCGGTGTGATTCCGATCATTTTTGCATCTTCAATCATGTCCTTCCCGTCTATGATTTTGACTTTCATGGGCAAAAGCGATATTGGAGGATGGGGCGGAAAGATCCTTTCCATGCTTAACTCCAACAACTGGTTTGACCCTGCACAGCCATTAAGTTCTGTGGGATTGATCTTATACATTGTAATGGTTATCTTCTTTGCATACTTCTATACATCCATTACATTCAATCCGATGGAAGTTGCAGATAATATGCGTAAACAGGGTGGTTTTATTCCGGGTATCCGTCCGGGCAAGCCTACCGTAGATTATCTGACCAGTATTTTGAATTATATTATCTTTATAGGTGGTGCCGGTCTGACAATCGTGGCAGTTATCCCGTTCTTCTTTAATGGTTTCTTTAACGCGAACGTTTCCTTCGGAGGAACCTCTCTGATCATTATCGCAAGTGTTATTCTGGAAACCCTGAAGCAGATCGAGTCCATGATGCTGGTTCGTAACTATAAAGGATTTCTGAATGATTAGACATTTTTGAGGGGCTGTTGTGGACAAAGCGACAGGCCCTTAAAGTGTTATCTGAGATGAAGGAGGATATCAGTATGAAAATTATCATGCTTGGAGCACCGGGGGCTGGAAAAGGAACACAGGCAAAGAAAATCGCTGCGAAATACGGAATTCCGCATATTTCCACAGGAGACATTTTCCGTGCAAACATCAAGGAAGGCACAGAGCTTGGAACTAAGGCGAAAGCTTATATGGATAAGGGAGAGCTGGTTCCGGATGAGCTGACCTGTGATCTGGTTGTGGACAGAATCTCAAAACCGGACGCTGCCGCAGGTTATGTGCTGGACGGATTCCCAAGAACGATTCCGCAGGCTGAGGCTCTGACCCGTGCGCTGAACGAAAGAGGAGAGAAGATCGATTTTGCCGTCAACGTGGAAGTGCCGGACGAGAACATTGTACGTCGTATGGGAGGACGCCGTGCCTGCCTGAAATGCGGGGCAACCTACCATGTGGAATACAATGCGCCGAAGGTAGAGAACGTCTGCGATGTATGCCAGGGAGAACTGGTGCTGCGTGATGATGATAAGCCGGAAACCGTACAGAAACGTCTTTCTGTTTATCATGCGCAGACTCAGCCGCTGATCGATTACTATCAGGCGGAGGGTGTACTTGCTGAAGTGGATGGAACACAGGACATCGATGTTGTGTTCCAGGATATCACGAAGATTTTAGGAGCGTAAAGAAATGTCCGTATCAATTAAAACTGCCAGTGAGATAGAAAAGATGCGTCATGCATGCCATCTGCTGGAACAGGTGCATGACGAGCTGGGAAAAGCACTCCGTCCGGGAATGTCCACCTGGGAGATTAACCGGTTGGGAGAAGAGATGATCCGCAGCTTTGGATGCATCCCCAACTTTCTGAACTACAATGGGTATCCGGCAGCCATCTGCATTTCGGTCAACGATGAGGTGGTACATGGAATACCGAGCAAACATCGGATTATCAGGGAGGGCGATATCGTCAGCCTGGATGCCGGACTGATTTACGAAGGATATCATTCTGATGCAGCCCGCACCCATGCGGTGGGTGAGATCAGCCCAGAAGCGAAGAAACTGATCGAGGTGACGCGGCAGAGCTTTTTTGAGGGTATCAAATATGCGAAAGCCGGACATCATCTTCATGAAATTTCCAAAGCGATCGGCGATTATGCGGAGAGTTTTGGATATGGCGTAGTGAGGGATCTCTGCGGCCATGGAATCGGAACAAGCCTCCATGAGGATCCGCAGATTCCGAATTTTTCCCAGAGAAGCCGTGGAATCCGTCTCCAGCCGGGAATGACGCTGGCAATTGAGCCGATGATCAATATCGGCCGGCCGGAAGTCCGGTGGCTGGATGACGACTGGACGGTGGTAACAGAAGACGGAAGTCTTTCCGCCCACTATGAAAACACGATTCTGATCACAGAGGGTGAGCCGGAGATACTGACGCTGACCCACAGGGAGGAAGAAGCATGAGGCCGGTACAGGAGGGCATGTTTGCAAGAAGCCTGGCGGGGCATGACAAAGGGAAACTGTATGTCATCGTCAGGGTAGAAGAACCATATGTATATCTGGCGGACGGAAAGATCCGCCCGCTGGAGCGGCCGAAGAAAAAGAAGCTGATGCATGTACAGATCGATTATCAGCAGACAGAGATTTCATCCGATCTGGAAATCCGTAAAGCATTGAAAGCAAAGGAGGTTTAAAAATGTCTAAGGCAGATGTAATTGAAGTAGAAGGAACCGTTCTGGAGAAACTGCCGAACGCGATGTTCAAGGTAGAGCTGGAGAACAAACACGTTGTTCTGGCGCATATCAGCGGCAAGCTTCGTATGAACTTTATCCGTATCCTTCCGGGAGATAAGGTTACGATCGAGCTTTCTCCGTACGATCTGGACAAAGGACGCATTATCTGGCGTGATAAATAAGGCGGACGAAACCAGCCTGAACGGCCCCGCAGTCTATGCGGGGGCGTTTTGGCTGGTTTCTGTTTTTTTCAGAGAGGAGTAGATTGGCTTGTTTGAAGAAGATTATATTATGCGCCAGATCAGGGAGATGGTGCGGATGTTACTGAAGCTGCTGTTTCAGATGGATCTGGAAGAGGATTCGGAGGAGCTGCTTCGGGGAACGAAAGAAAATGAGGTTCTGCGGGAATTGCTGGAGATGGTGGATGACGGCAGGATCAACGAGGCAGAGAACAGAGTTTATGAATTGTGCGAAGACGGCGAAATGGCGAATCTGAAGGTTATGCTGCTGTTTTATGATTATCTGAATGGGAAGAGTGACGAATACCTGGAACAGTGTGAGTTCAGCCGTGAGGAGTTGAAAGAGGACATGAGGGATTTGCTGGCAGGATTTGGATTGAGCGATATGGCTGAGGCGTTTTTGAGGAAAGCATAACATCCTTCTTTGAAAGATTATCATACCAGAGCTGTATCACAGATAGGAGACGTTAAGATGCTTCATATTATGAATACCTGCGGGCAGACAGATAACCTGTTTGATCATGGCGTATTTGCCTATGACAAATGGAAAAAATACATGAATGCCATTTGTCCGGAGGCGGCCGCCATGCTTCAGAAAACGGTGATGTCCGACCCGACAAAACGAACCACAGGAAGAAACCGCCCAAAACGGGGCGAACACAATGCTCTGTCTGTCCGAAGGCCGGAGTGAGAAGCGAATCTGCAAATCCCGCCCCCGCCGCCCGCTCCCGCCTCTTACCGACCGTCCGACATTTCACAAAAAAGTAAAAAAAGCCCTTGCATTCCAGGATTTGCAGTGCTATACTATATAACGAACTTTTGTGCGCGGTCCCTTTGATAACCCACAAAAACCGATGCCAAAAGCTTTACGCAACCCGTAAAAAAGGGAAAGGAAGAAAGGAGATTCACGATGAAAGTAAGATCATCCGTAAAACCGATCTGCGAGAAATGCAAAGTCATCAAGAGAAAAGGCAGCATCCGGATCATTTGCGAGAATCCAAAACACAAACAGAGACAGGGCTGATCCAATCTGTTTGAAAACTTTTTTAAGCGGCTGAAAAGAAGCGAAAGCTTCTGTTAATATTATAAAGTGAGAACCTGAAAGATACCTGCGGTCCGGCTGTGACCAGATCGGCGGGAATCTGCTGCAGGAACGGGGAAACCGAAAGGACTTCAGACCTGCAGCGGCATGCTGAATCAGGAGCCTCCGGCGGATATGCGCCGCAGGGCGTATCATCCCTTATAATATTGCTTAATACCGCGAAGGCACATCAAATACCGTCTGAAAGATCAAAGTGCCGGGCGGAAAGGTCATGGAAGGCCATGACTGGATACACACATACCTGTATCCCAATTAGGAAAATATTAATGACTTGTAAGAAAATGGAGGAACAATTACATGGCTCGTATCGCTGGTGTAGACTTACCAAGAGACAAACGTGTGGAGATCGGCCTGACCTATATCTATGGTATCGGCAGAACAAGCTCCAACCGTATTCTGGCAGAAGCAGGTGTTAATCCTGATACACGCTGCCGTGATCTGACAGATGACGAAGTAAAGAAAATCAGTGCAGTAATCGATGAGACTCAGACCGTAGAAGGTGATCTGCGCAGAGAAATCGCAATGAACATCAAACGTCTGCAGGAGATCGGATGCTACCGTGGAATCCGTCATCGTAAAGGTCTGCCGGTTCGTGGTCAGAAGACAAAGACCAATGCAAGAACCCGCAAAGGTCCGAAGAGAACCGTGGCAAACAAGAAGAAATAATCCGTAACTGAAAATATAGAATAAGAAAGTGTAGGTTAGTTTTTAAAATGGCTAAAGTGACAAAGAAAACGACAAAACGTCGTGTGAAGAAAAACGTTGAACACGGACAGGCACATATCCAGTCATCTTTCAATAATACAATTGTTACTCTGACTGACGCACAGGGAAACGCTCTTTCCTGGGCAAGTGCTGGTGGTCTTGGATTTAAAGGTTCAAGGAAATCTACTCCTTATGCAGCTCAGACAGCGGCAGAGACAGCAGCAAAAGCAGCTCTGGTTCATGGTCTGAAGACAGTTGATGTTATGGTTAAGGGACCTGGTTCAGGCCGTGAGGCAGCAATTCGTGCGCTGCAGGCATGCGGTATCGAAGTAACCAGCATCCGTGACGTAACTCCGGTTCCGCACAATGGATGCCGTCCACCAAAACGTAGAAGAGTCTGATTAGGAGGTCAAGAACATGGCAGTAAATAGAGTACCAGTCCTGAAAAGATGCCGGTCCCTGGGTCTGGATCCGGTATATCTGGGAATTGATAAAAAGTCCACAAGACAGCTGAAAAGAGCGAACAGAAAAGTATCTGAGTATGGTCTTCAGCTGAGAGAAAAACAGAAAGCAAAATTCATCTACGGCGTTCTGGAGAAACCTTTCCGTAACTACTACGAGAAGGCAGACAGAATGGCTGGCCAGACTGGTGAAAACCTGATGATCCTGCTTGAGCTGCGTTTGGATAACGTTGTATTCCGTATGGGTATGGCGAGAACCAGAAAAGAGGCAAGACAGATCGTTGACCACAAGCACGTTCTGGTTAACGGAAAATGCGTAAACATCCCGTCTTATCAGGTAAAAGCTGGTGACGTAATTGAAATCAAAGAGAACAAGAAATCTTCTCAGAGATATAAAGACATCGTGGAGGTTACAGGCGGACGCCTTACTCCGGAATGGATTGACGCAGATCTGGAAGCACTGAAAGGAACTGTAAAAGAAGTTCCGACCAGAGAAGCAATTGATGTTCCGGTTGATGAAGTGCAGATCGTCGAGCTGTATTCTAAATAATAAACGGGTAAATCGGCCAACCAATTTAAAAGGAGGGGCTTTCGAGTGTTTGATTTTAACAAACCGAAAATTGAAATTACAGAGATTTCTGAAGACAAGAAGTACGGAAGATTCGTTGTGGAACCCCTGGAGCGCGGCTATGGTACTACTCTTGGCAATTCCTTACGCAGAATCATGCTTTCCTCTCTGCCGGGCGCAGCAGTAAGCCAGGTAAAGATCGAAGGCGTTCTGCATGAGTTCAGCTCTATTCCGGGTGTCAAGGAAGATGTGACCGAAATTATCATGAACCTGAAAAGCCTTGCAATCCGCAACAACAGCGAGACGAACGAGGCGAAGGTTGCATATATTGAGTTCGAAGGTGAAGGTGTTGTTCGGGCATCCGACATTCAGGTGGATCAGGATATCGAGATCATGAATCCGGATCAGGTGATCGCTACTCTGAACGGCGGTGCTGACAGCAAGCTGTATATGGAACTGACCATCACAAAAGGACGCGGTTATATCAGTGCAGACAAAGGAAAGAGCGATGATATGCCGATCGGTGTAATTGCAGTGGATGCGATCTATACACCGGTGGAGAGAGTAAACCTGACTGTGCAGAATACCCGTGTGGGACAGATTACCGACTACGATAAGCTGACCCTGGACGTATACACTAACGGTACGTTGGAGCCGGATGAGGCTGTCAGCCTTGCGGCAAAAGTACTGAGCGAGCATCTGAAACTCTTTATCGATCTGTCTGAGAACGCGAAGACAGCAGAAGTTATGATCGAGAAAGAGGACAACGAGAAAGAGAAGGTTCTGGAGATGAACATCGATGAGCTGGAGCTTTCTGTTCGTTCTTACAACTGTCTGAAACGTGCCGGTATCAATACCGTAGAAGAACTGTGCAATAAGACTTCTGAAGATATGATGAAAGTCCGCAACCTTGGACGGAAATCCCTGGAAGAAGTTTTGGCAAAATTAAAAGAACTGGGACTTTCTTTGAGTCCTGGGGACGGAGAATAAGCAGAAGACAGCTCTGCGCTCCGTTTGAAATTTGTAGAAGAAAAACTCCCTGCCAGTAAGACCGATGAAGCATGGCCCGGAGTTCCACAAATGGAGGAAAAGAATCATGGCAAAATATAGAAAACTCGGCAGAACATCTGACCAGAGAAAAGCGTTACTGAGAAACCAGGTTACCAATCTGCTTTATCACGGAAAAATCGTGACAACAGAGACAAAAGCAAAAGAGATCCGCAAGATCGCTGAGGGTCTGATTGCCCTGGCAGTAAAAGAGAAAGATAACTTCGAAACCGTAACCGTAACCGCAAAGGTTGCCCGCAAGGACGCAGACGGCAAACGTGTGAAAGAAGTAAAAGACGGCAAGAAAGTTACTGTATACGATGAAGTGCAGAAGGAGATCAAGAAAGACGCTCCGTCCAGACTGCATGCTAGACGTCAGATGGCAAAAGTTTTCTATCCGGTAACAGAAGTTCCGAAGGAAGCAGCCGGACGTAAGAAAAACACCAAGAAAGTTGATATGGTTGACAAGATGTTCAACGAAATCGCTCCGAAATATGAAGGACGTAATGGTGGTTACACAAGAATCATCAAAATCGGACCGCGTAAGGGCGATGCAGCTATGGAAGTTGTTATCGAATTAGTATAATCAGTTCCGTAAATGACAGGCCAGACTTTGATGGATCCCCCATCGCAGTCTGGCCTGTTTGTCACAGGGGAATTTTTAATTCTTCTTGACGGATCAGAGGCTTTGCAACGAGAAGGAGAGATCAATCTATGAAAAAGCGACTCCTATTTATCTTCAATCCAAAATCCGGAAAAGCTCAGATCAAAAACAAGCTGTATGAAATCATCGACACGTTTGTGAAGGGAGGCTATGAAGTCGTTGCCCATCCCACCCAGGGAATCGGTGACGCTCATGAGAAAACCAAAGAACTTGCGCCGGAGATGGATTTGGTGGTATGCAGCGGAGGAGACGGAACGCTGGATGAGGTCGTAAGTGGGCTTATGGAATGTAAGGAACGGATTCCGCTGGGGTACATCCCTGCAGGAAGCACCAATGACTTTGCAAACAGCCTGGAGATCTCAAAGGACATGGTGAAGGCTGCAAGAGATATTATCGAGGGAAAACTCTATTCCTGCGACGTAGGGAGATTTAACAAGGGAAATTTTGTTTATATCGCAGCATTTGGTCTCTTCACCGATGTCTCTTATGAGACGGACCAGCATCTGAAAAATGTGCTCGGCCATTTGGCTTATCTGCTGGAAGGATCGAAAAGAATCTGGAATGTTCCTACTTACTGGATCCGGGTGGACGCCAACGGCCGTACTTTCGAAGGAGAATACATCTATGGCATGGTGACCAATGCACGCTCAGTCGGTGGATTCAAAAACCTGCCGGGTAAGGACGTACATCTGGATGACGGGTTGTTTGAGGTGACCCTGATTAAACGTCCGAAAAACCCCATCGAGCTCAATGAGATCATCGCGTCTCTGGTGATGGCGGAAAATATTACGAGTCTGGTGGACTCTTTCAAGACAGACCGCATTCTGATCGAATCCAATCAGGAGATCCCGTGGACGTTGGACGGCGAATACGGCGGTGAGCATAGCTTTGTAAGGATCGAGGCGCAGAAGCATGCCATGGAGCTGGTGCTGAATCCGGAATCTTCTCTTCCGGCGCTGAAAGCGGAGTAAGTGAACACATGCGAAAATCAGTAACAGTTCAGCCCTGCTGAACCGTTACGAAAATCATTTCCGGAGCAAAACCAGTATTGGCATTTTGAAAAAGTTGATGTATAATAAAGCCAAGTTATAAAATTAACGATAAATGATATCGTGTTTAGGAGGGCAATTACTATGTTAGTATCAGCAAAAGAAATGTTGGAAAAAGCAAAAGCAGGCCACTATGCAGTAGGCCAGTTCAACATCAACAACCTCGAGTGGACAAAATCCATTCTGCAGACTGCTCAGGAAATGAATTCTCCGGTAATTCTCGGTGTATCTGAAGGAGCCGGAAAATATATGACAGGCTTCAAGACTGTTGCCGCTATGGTAAAGGCAATGATCGAGGAAATGAACATTACCGTTCCTGTTGCCCTGCATCTGGACCATGGTACTTATGACGGATGTTATAAATGCATCGAAGCAGGATTTTCCTCCATCATGTTCGATGGTTCCCATTATCCGATCGATGAGAACGTGGCGAAAACAAAAGAGCTGGTTGAAGTATGCCGTGAGAAAGGAATCTCTCTGGAAGCTGAGGTTGGTTCCATCGGCGGTGAGGAAGACGGCGTAGTAGGTATGGGCGAATGCGCAGATCCGAAAGAATGCAAGATGATCGCTGATCTGGGCGTTGATATGCTGGCAGCTGGAATCGGAAACATTCACGGAAAATATCCGGCAAACTGGCAGGGACTGAGCTTTGAGACTCTGGATGCGATCCAGCAGCTGACCGGAGCTATGCCGCTGGTACTTCATGGAGGTACAGGAATTCCGGCAGATATGATCAAAAAAGCGATCGATCTGGGTGTTTCCAAGATCAATGTAAATACGGAGTGCCAGCTGGCTTTCGCAGAGGCGACACGCAAATACATTGAAGAAGGAAAAGATCAGCAGGGTAAGGGATATGACCCGCGTAAATTACTGGCTCCTGGCGCGGAGGCGATCAAAGAGACAGTAAGAGAAAAAATCGAACTGTTCGGTTCTGCCAACAAAGCATGAGAACTGCTGACATTACAGCAGAGATGGGCAGGATATCCAAAAAATGCTCGGAAACAAAAAATGTTTTGGAGAAATAAACAAAAAGTGTGAAAACGAAAAAAAATACTTGCGTTTTCCCGTTTTTTGAGGTATCTTGTAAGCAAGTTGGAAATAAAATTCCATACAGCATATGTAAGACAAGGGCGTTCTACAAAAAATGAAAGATTTTTTGAGAAAGCCCTTTTGTCAGTTAAAAAAGGAAAAGGAGAAAACTATGGGCGAATATGTAAATGCTGCTGCCATTTTTGGCGAAAATGTGTTTAATGACAAAGTGATGCAGGAACGTCTTCCGAAGAACGTGTACAAGAAGCTGAAGAAGATCATCGCGGAAGGCGGTGACCTGGATCTTCAGACGGCGGATATGATTGCACATGAAATGAAGGAATGGGCAATTGAAAAGGGCGCGACACATTATACACACTGGTTCCAGCCGCTGACAGGCGTGACTGCAGAAAAGCATGATTCCTTTATCACATCTCCGCTTCCAAGCGGAAAGGTACTTATGAGCTTTTCCGGTAAGGAGCTGATCAAAGGTGAGCCGGATGCTTCCTCATTTCCTTCCGGCGGTCTTCGGGCAACGTTTGAGGCGAGGGGATATACCGCATGGGATTGTACTTCACCGGCATTTGTGCGCCAGGACGCGGCAGGTGCCACACTGTGTATCCCGACTGCGTTCTGTTCCTATAATGGTGAAGCACTGGATCAGAAAACACCGCTTCTGCGTTCCATGGAGGCGATCAATGAGCAGTCCTTACGTCTGCTGAGGCTGTTTGGAAATACAAATTCCCAAAAAGTTACTCCGTCCGTAGGACCGGAGCAGGAATATTTCCTGGTGGATGCTGAAAAATTCCAGCAGAGAAAGGACCTGATCTACACAGGCCGTACCTTGTTTGGCGCGATGCCGCCGAAGGGACAGGAGATGGATGATCATTATTTCGGAACCATCCGTCAGAGAATTGCCGCGTTTATGAAGGACGTTAATATCGAATTGTGGAAAATGGGAGTGACCGCAAAGACGCAGCACAATGAGGTTGCACCGGCGCAGCATGAGCTGGCTTCCATTTACGCAGAGGCAAACATCGCTGTTGACAATAATCAGCTGGTAATGCAGACACTGAAACGTGTGGCATGTCAGCACGGAATGAAGTGCCTGCTTCATGAAAAACCGTTTGCAGGAGTAAACGGATCCGGTAAACATAACAACTGGTCTCTGACTACAGACGATGGAATCAATCTTCTGGATCCGGGCAAAACCCCACATGATAACATCCAGTTCCTGCTGGTTATGAGCTGTATCCTGAAGGCCGTGGATGTGCATGCGGATCTTCTCCGTGAGTCAGCGGCGGATCCGGGCAATGATCACCGTCTGGGGGCCAACGAGGCGCCGCCGGCAATCATCTCCGTATTCCTTGGAGAGCAGTTGGAAGATGTGGTGGAACAGCTGATCAGCACAGGAAGCGCAACCAACAGCAAAAAGGGAGGAACCCTGTCTACAGGTGTCAAGACTCTTCCGGGTCTGACCAAAGACGCAACAGACCGGAACCGTACGTCTCCATTTGCATTTACCGGAAACAAGTTTGAATTCCGTATGGTAGGTTCCAGAGATTCCGTTGCATCTCCGAACATTGTCCTGAACACCATCGTTGCAGAGGCGTTCCGTGATGCCTGTGACGTACTGGAAAAAGCAGAGAACAAGGAAGAGGCAGTCCACGACCTGATCAAGAAAAACCTGAGCGAGCATCAGAGAATCATCTTCAACGGCAATGGTTATTCCGAGGAGTGGGTTCAGGAAGCAGAGAGAAGAGGTCTGCCGAATATTGGATGTATGGTAGACGCAATTCCGGCGCTTACAACAGAAAAGGCAATCCGTCTGTTTGGTGATTTCAAGGTGTTCACAAAGAGCGAACTGGAATCCCGTGCGGAGGTGAAATATGAGAACTATGCCAAAACGATCAATATCGAAGCGAAGACCATGATCGATATGGCAAGCAAACAGATCATTCCGGCAGTTATCAAATATGCGACGTCTCTTGCGAATTCCATCAACACGATCGCAGCGGCGGGCGTATCGGAAGTAACGGTACAGAAAGAGCTGCTGGAAGAGACCAGCACACTTCTCAAAGAAACGCAGGAAGCTTTGAAGCATCTGATGGTGACGGAGGATAAGGCTTTTGCAATGCCGGATGGTATGGAGCAGGCGAAATTCTATCATGAGGCAGTGGCGCCGGCAATGGAGGCACTTCGCGCGCCGGTTGACAGACTGGAAATGATCGTGGACAAAGAAATGTGGCCGATGCCTTCTTACGGAGATCTGATGTTCGAGGTATAAGCTTTGAGAATGCCGTAACAGTTCAGCCAATTGAGCTATTATGAAATGAAAGCAGTAAAAAGAGACTGTTTTGACAACAGTCTCTTTTTTTGGTACAATAGCCAAATGGACGCGAAGTATAAGCAAGGAGTTGCCATTGGCAGTAACAGAGAAATGGAGAAAAAAATTAACGTTTTAGGTGTGGAGCTGGATAACTATCAGGTAGATGAAGCCATGGAGATGGTCGGTGAATATATGCAGAATGATCTGCTGAATACGATCGGCATTGTAACCATGCAGATGCTGCTGCTGGCCGATGAGGATGAACAGTGGAAAACTTACCTGAAAGATCTGGATATGAGCATCATCGGCGAGACAGAGATTCTTACCGCAGCGGGAATTGAAGAGGACGGCACTCTGTATGAAGAGGTCGAGGCGAACGAATTCATCGCGCGTCTCTTCTGGTATCTGATTCAGATCGGAAGCAGGATTTTTGTGCTGGGGGAGACGGAAGATGAAGTGGAAAGCCTGGAGAAATATCTGCAGGAGACCTATCCGGGAATCCAGGTGGCAGGGGGCGCAGTGGTAGAGTCACTGGATGAGGCGGGAGTAGACAGTTTGCTGAATGAAATCAACAGTGAGACTGCGGATGTCATCGTCAGTGGACTGAAGGGAACGCTTCAGGACCGATTCGTTATGGACAATCGAAGCAAGATCAGCGCAAAAATCTGGCTCAGTCTCGGAGAGCATCCTACCGTACAAAACGAAGCAGGAATAAAAATCAGCTGGTGGGGAAAGCTTTTGAAGAAGAATACTTTTAAACGTATGGTGACAAAGTACAAGAATGAGCAGTAACCCCTCAATTATAACATTTGCAGTAAAATCTCTTTCCTTTTTAGGCATTTTGTATTAAAATAGCTATATGCCGGGCTGGTTATACATGGGGAACCTGCCCGCAGAACCCGGAAGGAATGGGGCCGTACCGGGTGATACATCATAGGCATCAACGAAACGATGCCGCCAACAGCAAAAACCATAAAATGAAAGAGGGTAAAGGAATGATTTCAAACCAGATATTGCAGAGCACAGTGGAGGGAATCAAAGCGATCTCCCGTGCAGACCTGTGCGTGACAGATGTGGAGGGGAAGGTATTGGTATCCACATTTCCGGAGACGGAAATAGGGACAGAAGCGATCGTCAGTTTTGCGCAGTCTCAGGCAGACTCGCAGATGATGAAAAACTATCATTTTTTTAAGGTATACGAAGAGCATCAGCTTGAGTATATTCTGATTGTCAAAAGCAATAACGACGACAATTATCTTGTGGGAAAGATGGCGGTCTTTCAGCTTCAGGGGCTTCTGGTTGCATACCGGGAGCGTTTTGACAAGGATAATTTTATCAAAAACCTTCTGTTGGACAATCTTCTGTTGGTTGATATTTATAACCGTGCGAAGAAACTACATATTGACATTGAGACGCGGCGGCTGGTCTTTATTGTTGAGACGGATCCGGAAAAAAACAGTGGTTCGCTGGAAAGCATCCGAAGTCTGTTCGGAACGAAGTCCGGAGATTTTATTACCGCCGTTGATGAAAAGAGCATTATCATCGTCAAGGAAGTAGGACAAGACGAGGATTATGCGGAGATGAACAAAGTGGCTGCGGCAATGCTTGACGCAGTGGGAGAAGACGATGAGGGGAAGACACATGTTGCTTATGGTACCATCGTCAAAGAGTTAAAGGATGTCTCACGTTCTTACAAGGAAGCAAAAATGGCTATGGATGTGGGTAAAATCTTCTCGGACGAATTGGATATCTATGCATACAGCTCATTGGGTATTGGCAGACTGATCTATCAGCTTCCGATTCCATTGTGCAAAATGTTCATCAGAGAAATTTTCGGAGACAATTCTCCGGATGACTTTGATGAGGAAACACTGACAACGATCAATAAATTTTTCGAAAATTCGCTGAATGTGTCCGAGACCTCGCGTCAGTTATACATTCACAGAAATACACTGGTATATCGTCTGGATAAGCTTCAGAAGAGTACGGGTCTGGATCTGCGGATTTTTGAAGACGCGATCACGTTCAAGATCGCCCTTATGGTCGTTCAGTACATGAAGTACATGGAAACGCTCGATTATTGAGAGCACCATTAAGGGTAACTATTCGGTCAGATCTGCGCATTTACTGCGCAGACCGTATGAAAACGTAGTGTTTATGGGCATACGCCCCATCGCGAAGCGATTCTTTATGGGCGGATGCCGTAACAGTTCAGCTGGCTGAACTGTTACCCATCAAGGAGGAGTAAGAATGATTACTTTAGACAGTGTAAGTAAGAGTTACGCCAAGGGGCAGCCTGCTGTCAATAACGTATCCTTGCACATTGAGAAGGGGGAATTTGTCTTTATTGTGGGCAACAGCGGTTCCGGAAAATCAACGCTGATCAAGCTGCTTCTGAAAGAACTGGAACCGACCTCAGGAACAATTAAGGTAAACGGGCAGAATCTGAACCGGATGAGACGGGGAAAAGTTCCGAAATACCGCCGCGGTGTCGGTGTGGTTTTCCAGGATTTCCGTCTGCTGAAGGACAGGAACGTATATGAGAATGTGGCTTTTGCCCAGAGGGTGATTGAGAAACCCAACCGGGTGATCAAAAAGCGTGTTCCGGAAGTTCTCACACTGGTGGGACTGGCTGAGAAATACAAGTCTTTTCCGAAGGAGTTGTCCGGAGGAGAGCAGCAGCGTGTGGCTGTGGCGAGAGCCATCGTAAACCGGCCAGACATTCTTCTGGCGGATGAGCCTACAGGAAACCTGGATCCGGGAAATTCTATGGAGATCATGAAGCTCTTGGATGAAATAAATTCCCGCGGAACGACCGTGTTGGTTGTAACCCATAACAGAGAGATCGTCAACGCTATGAAAAAGCGTGTCATCACGATGCGTAAAGGCGTGATCATCAGTGACGAAAGGGAGGGCGAATACCATGAGGCTTAGTACACTGGGATACAGCATCAAGCAGGGCGTCAAGAGCATCTGGAGAAACAAAATGTTCTCACTGGCGTCTGTGGCAACGATGGCAGCCTGCATTTTTATGTTCAGCATTTTCTATTCGGTAGTTGTAAACTTCAACTACATGATGAAGAATGTGGAATCATCCGTAAATATCGTAGTATACTTCAACGAGGAAACCGATCAGGCAACGATCGATACGATCGGCGTACAGATCGCCTCGAAGACGTCGCTGATCAAGCAGATTGATTATGTTTCCGCGGATGACGCGTGGGACGAGTATATTACGGAATATCTGAACCTGGACGAGGGGGATGAGGAGGCGAAAGAGCGGGCAAAGAATCTGATCAATCCCAACGATAACCCGCTGGCAAATTCCGCCCATTATAATGTATATGTAAACAGGATTGAAGATCAGAATGCGGTGGTTGAATATATCAAAACACTGGAAGGTGTCCGTGACGTCAGCCAGCAGCAGGAAGCAAGCGCAACGCTGTCTACACTGAACCGGGTGGTTGGATATGTGTCGATTGCGATCATCCTGATTCTTCTGGCGGTTTCCGCGTTCCTGATCAGCAATACGGTTACTGTTGGTATCTCTGTCCGCAAGGAAGAGATTGGAATTATGAAACTGATCGGAGCGACCAACCTTTTTGTAAGAGCGCCGTTCCTGATCGAAGGTATGCTCATCGGACTGGTTGGCGCGGCGATTCCGCTGCTGCTGTGGTATATGATTTACGGAAGAGTGATCAGTTATGCAATGAATAATTTCAGCGCGCTGACCAATATCATGACCTTCCTTCCGGTCAACGAAGTTTTCAGAACACTGCTCCCGGTGGGAGTGCTTCTGGGAATAGGCATCGGTCTGATCGGAAGTATTTTTACGATCCGCAGGCATCTGAAAGTCTGATGTGACAGTCGGAAGAAAAGATTCCGCCATGGCGGTTACCGACGGCACAGACAGAAGAGGAATGAACGGGCAAAGAAATATCATATAATAGAATTCAGGGGGCTGTCTCATTGGAAAGGGTAAACCTGCCATGAGGCAGCTCTTTTCGGAAACAGGAGCAGATATGAACGAAGAAATCAGACAGCAAAACAGTAACCAGCAGGAAGAAGCCTCAGAAAGAGAAAAGAAAGGGCAGGAGATGATAGGAAAACGAAAACCGGAGAAGAAAGAAAATGGCTGGGGAAGTTTCCTTGCCGGAGCCGTTACAGTGATCCTTCTTCTGACAGTCATTCGCACAGCTTCCCATTTTATATGGCTGCCTGGAGGAACGGATACCCCGACCAGCGTGCAGACCAGCGAAAAGATCCGGACGATCGAGCAGCTGATCGACGAGGTTTATGTGGGCGAGAAGGATGAGGAGGCATTGGCCGAGGGTATGTACCGAGGACTGCTCAGCGGTCTTGGCGACAGATATGCGGACTACTACACAGAAGAAGAGTTTCAGGAACTGGCGACCTCACAGGAAGGCTACTATGAAGGGGTAGGAATCACTATCGGGCAGACGGAGGAAGGCGCCGGTCTGACGATTGTGGAAGTGACGGACGGTTCACCTGCGGCTGAGGCGGGCATTCAGGCGGGAGATATATTGATCGCAGTGGACGGTACGGATGTGACTTCCATGACCGTGACAGAAGCAGCCGCCCTGATACGGGAAGGAGAGAACGATACGATCAACCTGACTGTGGAACGGGAGGGGACAGGACAGATCCAGGCGGAGGTGACCAGAGAGAAACTGGAGACACAGACTGTGGCAGGAAAGATGCTGACAGATACCATTGGATATCTGGCCATCAGCCAGTTTACAGGGCTCACTTCCGACCAGTTTGCCGACGTTTATCAGCAGCTTCAGGAGGAAGGGCTCCAGAAGCTTTTGATTGACCTGAGAGGTAATCCAGGAGGTCTGGTCACTGCGGTATGCGATACGCTGAGACAGATCCTGCCGGAAGGGCTGATCGTGTATACGGAGGATAAACAGGGAAACCGGGAGGAATATACCTGTGAGGGAGAGACGCCCCTGGATATTCCGCTGGTCGTTCTGGTGGATGAAAATACAGCCAGCGCCGGAGAAATTTTTACCGGAGCAGTCAAGGATTACGGGTTGGGAACCATCGTCGGAACCCAGACATTCGGAAAAGGCATCGTGCAGGATTTCTATACGCTTCCGGATCAGAGCGTTGTCAAGCTGACCGTTGCTCATTATTATACACCGAAAGGAAATGATATCCATGGCGTCGGCATTGCGCCGGATGTGGAGGCGGAGCAGCCGGAGGACGCGGAAAGCGATGTTCAGCTTGAGAAGGCAATCGAAGTTCTGGAGGCTATGGAATAAGCCGGGAGCAGTTGTTCCGGCAGTAGAACCGTTACAGCTGTTACGTAGTTTTGAAAACTATGTATTGAAAATTCCGGCACAGAATGGTAAGATTAAACACAAAGAGAATGCAGGAGAGAAGGTGTAGTTATGAAAGAATATGTGATTGCGACAGACGATACCTGTGACATGCCGGAATCATTCTACGAGGAACACCAGATTCCATATGTGAGCCTGAGCTGTACCGTGAATGGAGAAACGTTTGATAAAGAGCATAAGGTGGATTCTCATCAGTTTTATGAGTGGATGCGCGCCGGAGCAATGCCGACGACTTCTCAGGCAAATTCCGAGGATATAAAGAAATGCTGGCTTCCTTATGTGGAAAAGGGGATTGATATCCTGTATCTGGGATTTTCTTCCGGTCTCAGCGGAAGCGTCAACAGCGGCCGGATCGCCGCGCAGGAACTGATGGAGGAATATCCGGAAATCACGATCCGTGTTGTGGATTCCCTGTGTGCTTCCATGGGCGAGGGATTGCTGCTTTACTATGCGGTTAAAATGAAAGAAGAAGGAAAATCCATGCAGGAAGTCGGAGATTTCCTGGAGGAGAACAAACTTTATCTTTGTCATGTGTTTACCGTAGACGATCTGTTCCATCTGCACCGCGGAGGACGGGTCTCCAAGCTGAGTGCTATCGTGGGAACGATGGCAGGAATCAAACCGATGCTCCATGTGGACGACGAAGGGCATCTGATTCTTTTGTCCAAGGTCAGAGGCAGAAAGAAAGCGCTGGCGGAACTGGTACGGATGATGGATGAAAGGATTGGAAGCTGGAAGGACAAGAACCAGACGATTTTTATCAGCCATGGAGACTGTGAAAAAGATGCGCGGATGGTTGCGGATCTGGTACGGGAGAAGTATGGAATTGAGGATATCCATATTCATCCGGTAGGTGCTACGATTGGAGCCCATGCGGGTCCTGGAACGGTTGCACTGTTCTTCCTTGGGGACAAACGGTAAGGAGTCGTGATTTGTTAACATTCAGACGACCACCGAAAGTATTAGAAAAAATGTAATATATTTTCAAAAAAAGTCTCCCGTTGTTTGACTTTTTTGTGACCACTATGATAGAATAATAGCTGACTGTACGAAAGGCAGGAATACGGCATGTTAGCATTATTTTTCGGATGTCTTGGGTTTTTCTGTTATTTTCTTTATGATGTGAATAGTGTGAGAAAACTTTCAGGATGGATGGGAACGCTGTTCGTGATAGGAAGCGTTTTTGTGGCTGCAGGAACCGGAATTTTATTCTGGTCAAACAGGGAGGCTTTTTTGTCCGCGCCTTCTGATCTTGTATGGATTGCAGGAGGAGTTTTTTTTCTGTGCTTTCTGATCTATACGCTTTTTTTTGCACTGCCTTTTGAGACAACATATATACAAGAAAGTAGGTACCGGGAAGCATATACAGAGGGAGTGTACGCTCTGTGTCGACATCCCGGTGTTTTGTGGTTTGCGGGACTTTATCTGTGTCTGGGAGCTCTGTGGAAGGACCGCGATGGAATGCTGTTTGCAGTTACAATGATCGTTCTGAATATTTTGTATGTGATCTTTCAGGATCTGTACAGCTTTCCGAAAACATTTTCCAATTACGAAGAATACAAGAAAGCAACTCCATTTCTGCTTCCCAATAAGAGAAGTATTTTACGTTGCAGAAATACCTGGAAAGTGGCGGTACTTTTTGGATCTGCCGCAATTGTGGTGATTCATTGTTTTATCAATATTATTCGCATTTGCCGAAAAGATCGGTGGTATTTAAAACAATTTCAGCCTATTGTTCTGGGAATTCTCTGCTTGTTTGCCGGAAATTTAGCTCTGCTGTTTCCGGTATTTCACGAATTCCCGATTGATATCCTTTTGGGAATTGTCAATGCAATCTTCCTGATTTATGCATTGCTCCGGAAACGGTTGTTTCAGCTGAAACTTTTAGCGTCGGAAAGCGCCTGTTACGGCGTCGGCCTGATTCTGACTTTTTTGCTGTACTATAATTTGATGCCCTATATTACAAAGCAGACTGCACTGTGGTTTCCGGAAGCCGAAAATTACTACATTATGATTTTTGCAGTCCTGTTCTTGTTTACTTTTTGGATTCTTGTGTTTCTTTGGCAGAAGATTATGGGAAATCTTTTCGTGAAAGAGGAAGCGCAGCATGCGGAAAAAATCCGCAGGTTCAACAATCAGGTGGCTAAAAGTCTGCATGTGGATGAAATTCTGGCGGATACGGTGGACATTATTCAGGAAACCGTAGAGTCTGCAAATGTTTATATTTGTATTCAGGACCGTGATTCGGGAGATTATCAGGCGCGATACAGCAATCAGCCTCTGAACGATCTGTCATTTACGATTCGCAAGGATAATCCGCTGGTAAAAATTATGGAACGAAACGACGGTCTTCTGATGAGAGAATTCCGTTCTATGATCGAATACAAGGCAATGTGGGAAGAGGAAAAGAGAAATCTTCAGAATTTGCGGATTGAAGCATGCATCGGCCTCAGAGATGAACAAAATATCGTGGGAATCCTTCTGCTGTCCAATCCTCCGGGCAATCACCGGATCGGCAGGTCGGATCTCGATATGATTCTGATGATAGCTTCCAGCGCTTCCATTGCCATTAAGAATGCACATCTTTATGAATCGGCTTATTATGAGGCGCGCACAGATGAGCTGACGCAGCTTCTGAACCGGAAATACTTCTTTGAGATTCTTCGGGAAGAATTTGAGAAGAATGAGGACGGATCTCTGGCGCTGGCGATCATTAATATCGATGATTTTAAACTGTATAATCAGCTGTACGGAACCCAGGCGGGAGATAATGCGCTTCGCGGAATCGCGCAGATTATCAAAAGCAGTGTTGGAGAAAGCGGTTATGCGGCGCGTTACAGCGGAAAGGAATTTGCGATTCTTCTTCCGAAATATGACGTATTTTCCGCGCAGAATCTGGTCAGATCCATTCAGAAACAGATCTTTCAGATGACAGATCAGACAGTGGACTATAAGCTCAAAGTTCTGACGATCAGCGCGGGAATCAGCGCTGCGCCTTACGCGGCGAAGAGCGTGGAGGAACTGCTGGAAAACGCTGATATGGCGGTCAATCATGTGAAACGTACGGGTAAAAATGGAATTGAGATTTTCGATACCGTATTGCGTGAAAATCTCATCGAGGATGTAGAAGATCACAAAAACATTTACAAGGGGTACGAATCGACCATATATGCGCTTACAGCAGCAATTGATGTAAAAGATCACTATACGTTCAGTCATTCCAATAATGTAGCGCATTATGCGACTTCTCTGGCAAAAGAATTGAAGTTGAATTCGGATATGGTGGAGATCATCCGGCAGGCAGCGCTTTTGCACGATGTGGGAAAAATCGGAATTCCGGAAGCCATTCTCAACAAAGCGGGAAAATTGACCGAGGAGGAGTATGAGATCATCAAAGGACATGTGGAGGCATCCATTGGGATTATTCGTCATCTCCCTTCTCTGGATTATGTAATCCCGGCGGTGATCGGACACCATGAAAGGTATGACGGAAGAGGATATCCGCGAAGAACCGTCGGAGAAAATATCCCTCTTTCTGCACGTATCTTGTGCATTGCTGATTCTTTTGACGCGATGACTACAAAACGTTCTTATAAAGATGTGATTCCGAAAGAGCGGGCGCTGCAGATTCTGGAGGAGGAGGCGGGAAAGCAGTTTGATCCGAAACTGGTACCTGTCTTTGTCTGCGGTATGCAGGAGGGCAGAATACAGATGGCGAACGAAGCCGGCGAAAGAAAATAAAAAGATGGAAGATGAAAGAGAGTCCCAAAAGCTGACATTCTTTGAATAGAATCCGGCTTTTGGGACTTTTTGCACTTTCAGAAAAAAGTTTTTTGCGGTTCAGTATTTTCAGTTTTCGTAAATTCCATTGATGGTTACCTGGGAGAGTGCGTCTTTGCCCTGAAGATCCTCCTGCTGATAATCGTCTGGGAAGGTGACGTTGACTTCTACGGAATCTCCCGGATGTGCGCCGATCAGCTGTTCCTCAAAATCATCGATATAGAGACCGGAGCCAATGGTCAGATCAGTTCCCGCTCCGTTGGTACTCCCGCCTTCGAATTCCACGCCGTCGATGGAACCAACGTAGTCGATATTCACGGTATCGCCGTCTTCGATGGTCAGAGAAGTGTCAGTGGAATAAGCGGTGCTGCTGTGCTGCTTTACGGTTTTCTTTCTTCATGTGTTTTTCTCCTTGTTTCGGTAAATATTTATCTTTTATGAACTGTATGGGGCAGCAAACAGTTACCATTTGATTATAGCGGAAAATTATGGTGAAATTGTGAAAGCAATTGTCAAACATACGCTAAACACGCTCTAATACGTGAAAGTTTTTCGGTACTGGCTTGGGGAAACGCCCATCTGTTCGCGGAAGACACGGGAAAAATACCCAAGGTCATGGAAACCGACGCGGGATGCGATCTCGCGGATCTCCAGGGAAGAGATGTTCAGATAATTAACTGCCCGTCGGACCCGCTCCTGCCGGATGTAGGAAGTGATGGTCATGCCGGTCTCTTTCCGGAAATAGCCGGAGAGTGAGGCGGGGTGCCGCTGACATTCCCGGGCTATGACCGACAGGGAGAGATCCTCGGCAAGGTGGATCCGGATATAGTCCATCACGCGGCGGGTCAGCGCGGAGTAGTCGGAATGAGACTGATTTTTTACCAGCAGACAATATTTTCTTGCGATCCGCCCGGGGAGTGCGCAGAGCATTTCGTAATTTTCCGTATTTTCAATCTGTACCTGAATTTCATGGGCAAGTTCACGGATATAAACGGGATGTACCGGGCAGGATAGTAGTGCGGAGGCAAAGATCTCGTTCAGTACCGCCAGATTCCGGCGCAGCCGTCCGGTGTGCATTTCTTTGAGAAGCCCGGTGACCGAAAGCCAGGAGCGCAGGGAACGGGAAGTGGTTTCGAAATCACCGAGAAAGAGAGCGTCAATGGTTTCCTGATATCCTCTGGCGTATTGTTCCGCATAGCGGGAGGTCTGGGAAAACAGAAGTTCCTGATCCGGAACAATTTTATGGTCTGTCTCAGAAAAATTAAAATAGACAGGCGGTATTTTGTCATAATCCGGAAGGAAGGCGCTGAGAAAATGTGAGGCAAAAGATGCCACGGATTCCGGATCCGCCAGCGGCATGGTACTGTAATATTTTTTCATGACGGACAGAGATTCTCCGGTCAGATGGTTGTCACGGGCTGTCTGGCTCAGAAAGGATGAGGTGACTTCCTGGTCGCGGAAGGGACCGATGCTGATAAAATCCGAATGGGAATCGGAGGAAAGCAGACAGATCATGTTGTAGAAGCGAAGACTGCTTTTGAAGATTACGATGTGGTGGGCGGAAGTGATGTCTGCATGGTCAAGCAATTCCAGGGGAGCGTAGCGGGAACTGCCCCACAGCGTTTTGCGGATGGAATTGTCGATCTGTTCAACGTTTTCATAGGGCCAGGTAAAAAGCAAGGCGTCCGTTTGGAAGGCATCGTATAAAAGCTGCCGGAAAAGAGGAAAGATCTCTCTGGGAGAAGCGGAAATCTGCATCTGTAGTACCTCCATTCTTATAAACATTTTATTAAATCTCAGTATACACAAAAATTTTACAAATTCAACTAAAAAAATCCAAACATTCAGCGGCGAGAAATGATATTCTTGAAACATCGAGCATAAGGAGGAAATGGAATATGAGAAATATTATGCCATTTAACAGTAAATGGGCATTCTCCAAGGAAGAGGATCAGGTTCCGGAGAGCATGCCGACACGTTGGGTCTGGGTAGACCTGCCACATACCTGGAATGGAATCGATGGCCAGGACGGCGGCGGAGATTATTACCGCGGAACCTGCTATTATGCAAATGAATTCAAGAAGATGGATCTGCCGGAAGGAGAAGAATATTATCTGGAATTCTGTGGAGCAAACGCTTCTGCGGATGTTTATGTAAACGGCAAAAAGCTGGCGCATCATGACGGCGGATATTCTACCTGGCGTGTAAAGATCACAGAGGAGCTGAAAGACGACAACCTGGTGGTTGTAGCGGTGGACAACGGAGTCAATGACCGTGTATATCCGCAACAGGCGGACTTTACCTTCTACGGCGGTCTGTACCGCAAGGTGAGCCTGATCGCGGTGCCGAAAGCACATTTTGAGCTGGAATACTACGGAACTCCGGCAATCAAAGTGACACCGGAAATTACCGGGGAAAACGCAAAAGTAGAGACAGAAGTTTATGTTTCCGGAGACATGGCAGGAAAAACACTGGTTTATACGCTGAAGAATCAGGATGGAACGGTTGCGGAGACCAAAACGGTGGACGCAGGACAGACCGTAGCAGAGTTTGAGATCGAAAACGTACATCTCTGGAACGGAAGAAAAGATCCGTATCTGTATACGATGGAAGTCAAGCTGATGGACGGCGAAGAAGAGCTTGACTGCGTAAGCACCCGTTTCGGCTGCAGAACCTTCCATGTAGACCCGGAAAAGGGATTTTTCCTGAACGGAGAAAGCTATCCGCTGCGCGGCGTAGCACGTCATCAGGACCGTCCGAGAATCGGAAACGCATTGCTTCCGGAGCATCATGAAGAAGATATCGAGCTGATCTGTGAAGTAGGGGCAAACACCATCCGCCTGGCACATTATCAGCACGATCAGTACTTCTATGATCTGTGTGACGAAAAAGGCCTGGTGATCTGGGCGGAGATTCCGTATATTTCCAACCATATGCCAAACGGACGTGAGAATACAATTTCCCAGATGAAGGAACTGATTGTACAGAACTATAATCATCCGTCGATCGTTGTATGGGGCCTGTCCAATGAGATTACGATGACAGGATCCTCCACACCGGATCTGATCGAAAACCATAAGATTCTGAATGACATGGTTCACGAGATGGACAAGACACGCCTGACAACCATGGCATGCGTATCCATGTGTGATATGCACGATCCGTATGTACAGATTTCCGATGTGGTTTCCTACAACCATTATTTCGGATGGTACGGCGGAGATGTTTCTATGAACGGACCGTGGTTTGATAAATTCCATGCGGAATTCCCGGACAAACCGATCGGTATGAGTGAGTACGGATGTGAGGCTCTGAACTGGCATACCTCCAATCCGGAAGCGGGAGATTACACCGAAGAGTATCAGGCGTACTACCATGAGGAACTGATCAAGCAGCTTTACAGCCGTCCGTATATCTGGGCGACCCATGTATGGAATATGTTTGATTTCGCTGCGGATGCAAGAAGCGAAGGCGGCGAGAGCGGACAGAACCATAAAGGCCTGGTTACCTTTGACCGTAAATATAAGAAGGACGCATTCTATGCATACAAGGCATGGCTGTCCGACGAGCCGTTCGTACACATCTGCGGAAAACGTTATGTGGACCGCGTGGAAGATGTGACAAAGGTTACCGTATATTCCAACCAGCCGGAAGTTGAGCTGTTTGCCAACGGAAAGAGCCTTGGAAAACAGACCAGCGACGTTCACTTCTTCTATTTTGAGGTGCCGAACGCAGGCGAGACAAAACTGTACGCGAAGGCAGGAGCATGTGAAGACGAAAGCTTGATCCGGAAAGTTGATACATTCAACGAGGCATATCGCATGAAAGAAAAAGGTGCGGTGCTGAACTGGTTCGATATCACTGCTCCGGAAGGATATCTTTCCCTCAACGACAAGATCCAGGATATCGTCAAAACCGAGCAGGGCGCGATGTTCGTCAACGGACTGTTCAAAGAGATCATGGGAAAAATGAGCGGAGAGAACAAAGAAAAAGCTGAGTCCGCTGCGAAAGACGGCGGCGCAGGCTTGATGTCCATGATGGGATCCTTTACGCTGATCCGGCTTTTGAACATGATAGGAATCATGGGCGGTGGGATGACCAAGGAAGAGATGCTGGCGCTGAATGCACAGCTGAATAAGATCAAGAAATAATCAGAAGAAAACAGAAGATATGACAGAAAGAGGACATTTCGAAAGAGGATTTTGGAATGTCCTCTTTTTATAGAACAAACATTCGGGATGGTATGTACTTTTGCGGGGTTCTTTGGTAGAATAAGAGAATAGCAGGGAGAAGGAGTAAATTTTATCATGGATCATTTTGAACTAGTATCAGAATACAAACCTACCGGTGATCAGCCCCGGGTCATCGGGCAGCTGGTCCAAGATTTTAAGGAAAGCAGCTAGTGCGAGACTCTTCTGGATGTTCCAGGTTCCGGAAAATATTTGGCTAACCCAGAAAATGATGAGACTTCTTTACAATGTGGAAACTCATACGATTAATTATCACTTGAAGAAGATATTTGCTGATGGAGAATTAGATGAGAATTCAGTTATTCGAAAATTTCGAATAACTGCTTCAGATGGGAAGAACTATAACACAAATCATTATAATTTAAAAGCGATTATTGCTGTGGGAAATAAGGTTGACTCTCCGAGAGCAGTTCAGTTCCGAAAATGGGCGAATGGAATTGAAAAATAAGAAGCATATTTTTATTGAGTATAAAGGAGATTGCAATGAACAACAAGGGAAATGAACTTGTTTTATATCATGGAAGTCCTGATAAACGAATTGTACCGACATACGGATTGGGAAATGACAAGCATGATTACGGAAAAGGATTTTATCTGACCGGAAGTCCGGTGTTAGCATCTGAATGGTCTGTCTGCAATCCGATTGAAAAGAATGGCTGGGTACATAAATTTGTACTGGATACCAGCGAACTAAAGATATTGGATTTTGAAAAATATGATATACTATCGTGGCTTGCAGAGCTTATGAAACATCGGGATGCAGATACAGGGCGAAGATATAGAGTATTGGCGCCTAAATTCATTCAAAAATATCAGGTGTCTACAGAAAGATATGACGTGATCAAAGGCTGGCGTGCAAATGCATCATATTTTTATATTGCCAAGTGTTTTGTCCGGGATGAAGTAGATCTTGATATCTTACCAGAGTTATTAAAACTGGGAGATTTGGGAATTCAGTACTGTTTAAAGACAGAAAAAGCATTTCAATGTCTCAGAGAAGATTTTTCGGCGTTGCAAGAAATTGAGTATAATAAGGTGAATCCGCAATATACACAGCGTGACAGAACAGCAAGAGAGGCAATGTATGCTTTGATCAACTCTGATAAAAATAAGATTGAAAATGTGTTCAGCAAATTAATATAAGAGGTAAGATCATGGAAGTGTTCAGCAAAAGTTACTTGGAAGAAGTTGTTGAAAATCAAGGAAAATTATTTGAATATGCAGAAGAACATTATTCTGGAATTGATGTGGCGGATTTTATAGAGTCGTATATGAAAAGCTATACAAGAGCTATGGTCGATGAAGGACAGGCTTATGTCTGTACAATGGATGCAGAAACGTTATGCAATTATTTCCTGGAAAATGATAAATATGAACCAAAGCAGGGAAAAACGGCAGGAGGATTTGCTCCAAACTGGATTGGACAATTTTATGCATTGTTTCAATGGATATACCGACTACCAAGCAAAGAAGTCGTTAAACTGCTTCCGGTTACATTTATGTTTGAAGCATATCCTGGCCTGCATGATCTTGATCTGTATGTAGCTGTTCGTAAGGTAGGAGAGCAGTGTGGACTTAATATGCCGTAAAGCTGCTGATAATTGGTAGTGTCAAGTAATCTATGAAAAATGAGCCGTGAAAAAATAGGCTCAAAAGAACCTTGAAAACTGTAGATATTGAT
>PPYF01370249.1_pt1 | contig 56304 bp, 53 predicted proteins | sample 1559871 | NCBI WGS metagenome assembly PPYF01 (sample SAMN08240021, study PRJNA423297) | Human gut metagenome, whole genome shotgun sequencing project.
CACCTGCGCTTCCATCATCTCTTGTTCGATACTTTCGACGTGGCACAGCTGGCCAATCGCCAGACGGCAGCCCACGCACTCCAGCAAAATGCCGTTCACCCGCACCAGACGCCCAGCGACGCGCGCCAGGTCAATCTGTTCGATGGAGCGTAAGGCCTGCTCGAAATCGAGATTACTCATGGACATCTTCCGGTAACAGATTGTCCTTCAGTACCGCGACGCACTGATCGAGGCGGTGCTGGCAACCGACATCCATCTCGGTGGTATCGGTCACTACCCGGCACTCGCCCAGCGCCAGCGCCGGATCGGCGGACAGGCCCCATTCGCGGGCTTTCTCCGGTTCGGCTTCGCTGATGCGACGGAACTCTTCGCTGTTCAGCAGCACGCGGATCTGTTCCGGCGGCTGCGGCAGGCTGGTTAATGCCTCTTCCACCAACGCCAGCAGCTGCGTTGGGTGTAGCGACAGCTCGCAGCGAATAACCTGCCGCGTCACTTTCTCCACCAGTTGCAGCAGTTCTTCACGGCGTCGCTGTTCATAGCTTTCGAGAAAACGCTGCACGTTAGCGGTGATGTGTTCGAACGGTTCTGCCGCGTCAAGAAACTGCTGACGCGCCTGCTGTTTACCTTCGGCCAGGCCTTTACGCATCCCGTCCTCGAACCCCAGGCGCGCCCCTTCCTGGTAGCCTTCTTCTTTACCTTCTTCCATCCCCTGCGCGAAGCCCTGGTTTACACCTTCGCTAAACCCTTCCTGCAGCTGCTTCTGGTACTCCGCAGGGTCTGGCGCCGCGACCGCATCATCTTCTACCGGCTCATGGGATGCCGCCCAGCGTTTACGTAACGGAGGAAACTTATGCAGCCGCGGTTTTACAACGCCCTGGCGGCGAGCCGTCAGCTTATCCAGCGGTAAACTCCGTTTCTTAAACATGGCTTATTCCACCGTCTGCTCAGCAAACAGCTGCACCTGGATCTCACCTTCATCCACCAGTTGGCGTAACGTCTGCATGATCTCTTTACGCACCTGTTCAATACGGCTGACCGGCAGCGGCCCAAGACGCGTGGTGGTGCTTTGCAGCAGGGTGACCTGGCGCTTTGGCATCACGTCGAAAATCGCCTGACGCAGCACCGGTTCGGTGCCTTTAAGCGCAATCGCCCATTCTTCGATAGGGATCTCGTCCATCAGGCGCTGCAACGTAATCGGCGTCTGGCGGCTCAGGATGAAGAACTCATACATTTCATCCTGCAGCTCATCCACCACGCCTTCGTCACGCTCGCGCAGCTGATCCAGCAGCTCCTGCTGGTTGCTCGGAATACGGTTGACGATGTTAGCGGCATGCTTAATGCCCACCACTTTGGAGCCGTGCTCGGAAAGCACCGCGATACCGCGGTCAATCAGGCGGTCCAGTTCATCGATCACGTCGCGGTTAATGTCATCCAGGCGCGCAACGCGGTAGATGATTTCATCCTGACGTTCGCGCGGCAGCACGCTTAACACGCTGGCCGCGATATCCGGCGGAAGGAAAGCGAGGAACACGGCCTGAAGCTGCAAGTGTTCCTGATCGATAAGCGCCGCCAGCTGCGGGGTATCCACCCACTGCAGGCGCGCCATGCGATAGCGGATCTCATCGCCATAAATGCCGTTAATCACGCTGCGGGCAATTTCGCCGCCGAGCGCTTTTTCCAGAATGCTGCGCAGGTAGGAACGTGATGCGCCGTTGATGCCGCTCTGCTCGCTGTAGTCGGAGAAGAAGTTGTTCATCGCCTGACGCGCCTGGTTCACCTTGACGTCATGTAAACGCGCCATGGTTTCACTCAGCAGCACCACCTCTTCACGGTTGAGCTTCTGCATTACCTGTGCAGCAGCCTGGTCGCCCACGCTCAGCAGCAAAATAGCCGCCTGCTCCAGGCGGCTACGGCCACCGGATTGATTAGTCCTGCTTGCGATTGCTTCGGTCATTGCTGTTAATCCATTGTTTCAGAACTTCTGCTACACGTTCAGTTTCGTTCTGGGCCAGAACCTGGAGATACTCCACTTTGGTTTCCAGACCCGAACTCTGCGGCGGCAGCATGTCGTCATTAGTGTTGAAGCCGATATTCGGCAGCGCGGACAGCGTGTCTTCCTTCTCGGTCGTCGCGTCAGTCAGCAGATCCTGTTCTTGTGGCTCGGCCTCTTTGACAATGCGTTCACGGCGGCCAAAGCGTTGCGCCAGCGGGCGGACGCCAAACAGCAGGGTGAGCAGCGCTAACAGGCCAATGCCGCCGTTTTGCCCCCAGTACTGCATATCCGGGTCTTTCCACCACTGCTGCGGCAGAATTCCATCACTCACTGGGACACTGAAGGCCAGCACATCAAGCGTCAGCGCATCACCGCGCTGCTTATCAATTCCGGCGGCGCTTTCAACCAGACGGGTAATGGAGGTCAGCTGTTCCGGGGTGATGTTGGCAAGCGCCGGTGCGGTTTGGTTCAGCGCTACGGCGACGTTCAGTTTTTCCAGCTTGTAGCCGGGATGACGGATATGGCGAATGTCGCGGTCAAACGCGTATTTACGCTGTGACTGGCTGCGGCTGGTGAGCGCGCGCGGGTCGCTGGTTGCGTTGTCGGCCGCGGCGGCAGGTGGGTTTGCCGCTGGGGTCCCCGCCGCTTGCGCAGCCGCGGCCTGTGGATTCTGGTTCACCGGGCGATTGCTCAGCGAACCCGGGATCCCAAACGCCATTTCATTGGTGGTATTTTCCTGGCTCAGCTGTTCATCGCTGACCAGCGGATCTTTACCCAGGCGCTCCTGTGTCTCTTCCACGCGGCTTAAATCCACGGTTGGGGCGACGCTAATACGGTAATTACCGGCGCCAACCAGAGAGGTCAGCAGGGTCGAGATGTTTTTGTTGGTATCTTCACGGATGCGCTGCATCACGTCTTCACCCAGGCGCTTGCCTGCGATGCTGCCGTCGGGCCCGGCAACGCCATCTGACAACAAGTTACCCGCCTGATCGACGACGCGAACGCTGCTGGCGTTCATCCCCGGCACCGAGCCGGAAACCAGCTGTACAATCGACGCGACCTGCTGTTCATCCAACTGTTTGCCATAGCGCAACTGCAGCACCACCGAAGCGCTGCTGTTAGGTTTGTTGGTCAGGACAAATGAACTGGATTCGCTCAACCCCAGATGGACGCGAGCGCTTTCAACCGGGTTTAACGCCATAATGCTTTTTGCCAGCTCACCTTCCAGGCTGCGCTTGTAGCGCACGTTCTGGATGAACTGGCTGCTGCCCAGCATCTCTTCTTTATCCATCAGCTCATAGCCGTCAGGCGTCGCTGCGGTAATGCCTTTCGCCGCCAGCGCCATGCGCGCCTGCGACAGTTTGTTCTCGGTAACCAGTACCTGCCCATTATCCGGGTTGATGCGATAAGCGATGTTTTCCGCTCCCAGAACTTCAACGACCTGGGAGACCGGGATGCTTTCCTGCGCGCCGTACAGCGCCACATATCCCTGATTGCTTTTCCACAGCGAGGCAATAATCGCCAGCGCCAATACCGCTCCGCCGGCGATGGCCAGCAGTTTAGGATTGATGACGCCAGCGGGCATAGGGAGGGCGGGGAGACGATCTTTGATTTTGTTTAACACGGTACAGACCTTACAGCGAAATATTCATCACTTCATCCAGCGCGCTGTTGAGCTTATTGCGCACCTGCATCATGGCCGAAAAAGCCACGCTGGCTTTCTGGCTCTCAATCATCGCGCCGGCTAAATCGTCACTCTGACCCATCTCAATTGCGGTCTGCTTTGCGCCCGCGCTGTGCTGTAACGCGTCGACATTGTCGATAGCGTTGTTCAGCACCCGAGAGAAAGAAACCGAATCCGTCGTGCTAAACGCCATATTTGCAGGCGCTATGGTTTGTGAGGCGTTTATCGAACCGGCAGAGGCCAACGAGGCCGTCTGCTGCATCCGATTGAGCATCGCCTGTTGCACGGTGTTCATACCTGCGGCAGCTATTTTGTCCATTAAGTCTTCCTTCCTGGCCTCAGGAATAACATTCGATATCAATGCCTTCGTCGCGCATTGACGCAAGGCGGTAACGCAGGGCTCGCGGAGTAATGCCTAAGAATTCCGCGGTCTTGGATTTGTTGCCTTTATGGCGTTTTAACAGGTCGATGATGTACTGGTATTCCGCCAGACGGCCGTGCAGTTTGACGTCACGGATTGCCAGGCTGCTGGCGTCCTGTTCACGGTAGGCTGGCATCACGCCAACCACCGGGCTTTCCGGCAGAGGGACGCGGGCAATCAGACCAAAATCGGCGGCCTTAATTTCGTCACCGTTTCCAAGGATCATGCCCCGCTGGATAACGTTCTCCAGCTCACGCACGTTACCTGGCCAGTCATAGCCAAGCAGCGCGTTACGGGCATCATCGCTCAGGCGAACATCGCCTTTATGGAATGAGCGGTATTTAGCGATGAAACGCTGGACTAACGGCAAAATATCTTGCTTGCGCTCGCGCAGCGGTGTGATGTGAATCGGCACCACAGAAATACGGTAGAACAGATCCTGACGGAAACGTCCTTCGGCAATTTCTTGCTGCAAGTCTTTATTAGTCGAAGCGATCAGTCGAATATCTAGAGGGATACGTTTATGGCTACCTAAACGCTCAACTTCCTGCTCTTGTAATACGCGTAATAATTTTGCCTGTAATGCTAAAGGCATATCGCCAATTTCATCTAATAGCAGCGTCCCGCCATTTGCCTGCTCAAATTTACCGGCCACGCTTGCTACCGCACCGGTAAACGCGCCTTTCTCATAACCAAATAAAATCGCTTCCAGCATACTTTCTGGAATAGCCGCACAGTTCACTCCGACATACGGAGCGTCGCTACCACAGGCGTGCTCATGGATATATTTGGCCACGCATTCCTTTCCGGTTCCAGTTTCACCAGTCACCAATACTGAAACATTATATTTAGCAACGCGGCGGGCCAATGAAATCACGCCCACGCTGGCAGGGGAAACGGCGACAAAGCCATCACCATTACGGTCTTCACGTTCAATGATAATGTTCATTTTGGAGTACCAGTAAAAAAGACTAAAAAGAAAATACGCTATATCTTTATTAACTACGTAATAAAAAGGCACCTTCTACATGGAGGATTAAAGGCGTTTTTATAATGTTAATAAAAATTAAAGACTCTGATATCACCACGGGAAATTCTGTTTCCGTGAAAATATGACGCCTAGTATACCCAGCGAACAATAATTGTCTCATTTTTAATGGATATTAAAACATTAATCTATATATATCAGTAAGTTACAAGACTTATTAATCTGCAGGCAGGCGGAAAAATAATGGATTAATAACTCTCTACCACTTGCAATAAAATGGCCAGAAAGGTCTAATCCACAGTCTGAATAAAAGAGTGCTTGAATTTTCTTTTACCGAAGATTCTTCGATGTTGATGTAAAGCGTCACAACATTTCCAAAACTCAAATGTTTTCAGTAAAAATTTTCGTGCACGTTACCGTCAGCGAAACGAACACGTTATTGTTCCACCAGCCATGACTATAGAACTGGAATAATTATGTACCCTGCTTCACACCGAATCAGAATCCACCAGCAGGATGACCTTCCGGAACTGGTGAAACTTGACGTCAGTAAACTCGGACGCCCCTGGCACAAACTGCCAAAGCTCATGAATGATAGCTTTGACATTCTTGATGCCCGCCTTGGCATTTACTTTCTGAAGAAATTACGTGTTAACGCGGCATTAGAATCGATGACCTTTGCCATTGATCAGCATTATAAGAATGCACAAATATTCTCAACTCCGTACGGAAACATTGCTTTCGTCATTGACCGTATTTTATTGCTGAATATCCTTCATGATTATTATGGACTAAGCAAAGACAGTAACCACGTGGAGCCAGACGACTCCCTTCCGATCACCAAAACGGAAGAGCGACTGAAAAGCAAATTAGGTCAGGAATTAACATCTCTGATTATTTGCAAAGAGACTTTTGGCGAAGAACTGGATATCAAAGTGGATTATTCCACGGTTATTAACCAGTGGTCATGGTGTATTACCTTCACCCTTGAAGGATATAGCCACGGCAGCTTTACCATTTTGCTCGATAACTACCACGTTGACCAAATGCTGGCCGCACTGCGTACGCCAGATGCCAATGAACGGGCCATCGAAAAAAGCGTCACCTTAAGCCCTGGGCAGATCGAACGGCTGTTCGACAGCCTGCCGCTGAAGCTCAACGGCCGCCTCGCCAGCCTGAATTTAACCGTCGCGCAGGTTGCCGACATTAAACCTGGGGACATCATCCCTATCGCGATTAACGAACCTTTGCCGGTATTTATCGGCAAAGAACAGATTTTTGAAGCGGCTATTGCCGAAGATCGCAGCAAGCTTTTCTTGTGCGATATCCATGACAAAACAACCGAGAAGCAATATGAGTGATTTGCAACATGAGCTGAGCCAGTCCCTGGATCTGGACGACCTGAACCTCAGCGATATGACACAGGATGACACCGTTGAAGGCAATATCCGCCTCGATTTACAGCCGGAAACGCGCAATGCGCCGCTGACCGACGTGCGCCGCATGGCGCTGTTTAGCCGTATCCCTGTGACGCTAACGCTGGAAGTTTCTTCGGTGAATATCTCACTGGCTGAGCTGATGGCCGTCAACAGCGACTCGGTTATCGAACTGGATAAGATGGCCGGTGAACCACTGGATATCAAAGTGAACGGCATTGCGTTCGGTAAAGCAGAGGTCGTGGTGCTGAACGACAAGTACGGTCTGCGTATCATCGAGTTCAACGCGAAAGAACTGGGTGAGTTAACGCGATGAACCGCTCGTTCTACCGCAGCGGCGGCGCGCTGCTGCTCTTCATTGGCTTGCTGTTTGCCCAGCCGGTTCTGGCGGCAAATGGCGACATCACGCTTTTTAGCACCACCGCCAACGGCGCGGGTCAGGACTACAACGTTAAGATTGAAATTCTGATCCTGATGACCCTGCTCGGCCTGCTGCCGATCATGGTGCTGATGATGACCTGCTTCACGCGCTTTATCATCGTGCTGGCGATTTTGCGCCAGGCGCTGGGCCTGCAGCAAAGTCCACCCAACAAAATCCTCACCGGGATTGCGCTGACGCTGACGCTGCTGGTCATGCGCCCGGTGTGGATGACCGTCTATTCTGATGCCGTAGAACCGTTCCAGAACGACCAGATTACGCTTAAGCAAGCGCTGGTGAACGCCGAAGCGCCGCTGAAGAAATACATGCTGGCGCAAACCAACAATAAAGCGATGGAGCAGATTATGACCATCGCCGGTATTGAAGGCGATGCCCGCGAGCAGGATCTGACTATCGTCACCCCGGCCTATCTGCTGAGCGAACTGAAAACCGCCTTCCAGATTGGCTTTATGATTTACATCCCATTCCTGGTTATCGACCTGATTGTCGCCAGTATCCTGATGGCGATGGGGATGATGATGCTGTCACCGCTGATCGTCTCGCTGCCGTTTAAGCTGATGCTGTTCGTGCTGTGCGATGGCTGGACGCTGATTGTCGGTACGCTCACCTCCAGCGTACAAGGATTATAGCCATGATGAATATGGACACCGCCGGCGACATCATGGCATCCGGTATTCATCTGGTGCTGCTGATTTCCGCCGTGGCGATTATCCCCAGCCTGCTGGTTGGCCTGTGCGTGAGTATTTTCCAGGCCACCACCCAAATTAACGAACAGACGCTGAGCTTCCTGCCGCGCCTGGTCGTCACCCTCGGCGTGCTCATTTTTGCCGGGAAGTGGATGCTGACGCAGCTGGTTGATTTTACCGTGCAGATCTTTCACCAGGCGGCGGCGCTGGTCGGCTAAGTCATTATGGGAATCGATATTCAGACGCTGTGGGCGCCAATCCTGGCTTTGGTGCTGCCTTTTTTCCGCATTCTGGCCTTCTTACAGTTTGTGCCGGTGCTTGATAACCGCGTCTTTTCACGCCGCATCAAAATCGGTACCGCCATGGCGCTGGCCGTTATCATCACCCCCATGCTGCCCAATAACGTGGTGCTCAGTGAACTGCTGTCGATGCGCACTATTTTGCTCATTGGCGAACAGATTCTGTGGGGCTTTCTTTTCGCCACCGCGCTGCAGCTGGTGTTTGTCGCGCTGCAAACGGCGGGCAATATCCTGTCGATGAACATGGGGCTGGGGATGGCGATGATGAACGACCCGGTCAACGGCAGCTCAACCACGGTTATCTCACAGATTATCTACGTCTTTTGCGCCCTGCTGTTTTTCATCATGGACGGGCACCTGCTGCTGGTGACGATTCTGTTCAAGGGTTTCAGCTATTGGCCCATCGGCCAGGCGATTAACCAGCCGACGCTGATGCTCGTCGGACAAGGTCTGGGGTGGATTATGTCTGCCGCCACGCTGATAGCGCTCCCCACCACCTTCGTGATGCTGATCGTACAGGGCGGTTTTGGCCTGCTTAACCGCGTATCACCGACGCTGAACCTGTTTTCCCTCGGTTTTCCTATCAGCATGCTGTTTGGCCTGCTGTGTATTTCGATGCTGGTCACCAACATTCCTGACCACTACATCAATCTGACCAACGAAATTCTGGCGAAACTCGACGCCATAAGGGTGCAGTAATGTCCTCTTCCAGCGGCGATAAAAGCGAAAAACCCACATCCGGGAAACTGCGCAAAGCGCGGGAAAAAGGGGATATCCCCCGCTCAAAAGATTTAACCATGGCGGTAGGCCTGGTGGCTTCGTTCTTTACGATGGCGACCTTTTTGCCGTATTACCGCCAGCTGATTGGCGAGTCGTTTGCCGCCGTCGGTGAGATGGCAAAGGATCTCGATAACCCAAATATCCTTAATCAGTTTTTGATGCTTAATCTGTGGGTGCTGCTGCGCTTTATCGCTACGCTCATCCCCATTCCGATTGCCTGCATCATCGCAAGCCTGGTACCGGGCGGCTGGATTTTTACCCCCAGCAAGCTCAAACCGGACTTTAAAAAGCTCAGCCCGATTAGCGGCGTGAAGCGTATGTTTTCAGCCAGCCATTACACCGAAGTAGGCAAGATGATGCTGAAGTGCGCCACTATCCTCGCGGTGATCTACACCATGGTGCACGGCGAAATGGATAATTTGCTGCACCTGCAGCGCTTGTATTTGACGCAGGCGATCGGCCACGGTTTCGGTATTTTCAAGCACGTTATCAGCTATTTTGTTGCCGTTATCGTCATCTTTGCCTTGCTGGATGTGCCGCTGAGCAAATTCATGTTCACCAAAAAAATGCGCATGACCAAGCAGGAAGTGAAGGAAGAGCATAAAAACAACGACGGTAACCCGCAGATTAAAGGCCGTATTCGCCAGCTTCAGCGCCAGATGGCAATGGGGCAGATCTCGCGTACCGTCCCGGAGGCGGACGTCATCATTACCAACCCGACCCACTACGCAGTGGCGCTGAAATACGACCCGCAAAAGGCGGAAGCACCGTATATCGTCGCCAAGGGTATTGATGATGTGGCGCTGTGGATCCGTGAGGTGGCCGCCAGCCACAACATCGAAGTGGTGGAGTTTCCGCCGCTGGCGCGCGCGGTCTATTACACCACCCGCGTCAACCAACAAATTCCGGCCCAGCTGTTTCGCGCCATCGCTCACGTTTTGACCTACGTGATGCAGCTGAAATCCTGGCGTGAAGGCCGTGCAGAACAAAAACCCCGCCTGAACAGGCACATAGACATTCCTCAAGAGGTATTAAAAGCCAATGGCGAACAGTAAGATGCGCAACGCGCTCAGCGTGCTCCGCAAGGGGCAGATTGCTGTGCCTATCCTGCTTCTCTGCGTGCTGGCAATGGTTATCCTACCGCTGTCGCCGCTGATGCTGGATATTCTGTTTACATTCAATATCGTGCTGGCGGTTATCGTGCTGCTGGTTGCGGTCAACATGCAGCGTCCGCTGGACTTTGCGATTTTCCCCACGCTGCTGCTGATCACCACGCTGATGCGACTGACGCTGAACGTGGCGTCAACGCGCGTGGTATTGCTCAAAGGGCATGAAGGCGAAGGAGCAGCCGGTAAGGTCATCGAAGCGTTCGGCCAGGTGGTGATCGGCGGTGACTTCGTCGTCGGTTTCGTGGTGTTTATTATCCTGATGATCATCAACTTTGTGGTGGTCACCAAAGGGGCGGAACGTATTTCCGAGGTATCAGCCCGCTTTACGCTGGATGCCCTGCCGGGTAAACAGATGGCGATCGATGCCGACCTCAACGCCGGCCTGATTAACCAACAGCAGGCGCGAACCCGCCGTCAGGAAGTGGCCAAAGAGGCCGACTTCTACGGTTCGATGGATGGTGCATCAAAGTTTGTCCGTGGTGACGCCGTCGCCGGGATCATGGTGCTTATCATCAACGTGATCGGCGGTATCTGTATTGGTATCTTCAAATACGATCTCGATGCCGGTCACGCCTTCCGTCAGTACGTACTGCTGACCATCGGTGACGGTCTGGTCGCCCAGATCCCGTCGCTGCTGCTGGCCACCGCCGCGGCAATTATCGTAACCCGCGTCAGCGAAGGGAACGACGTCAGCGACGAAATCAAAACCCAGCTGCTCTCCAAGCCGAAAATCCTCTATACCGCCGCGTTCGTGATGTTCATCCTCGCGATCGTACCGGGAATGCCGCACATCGCCTTCCTGAGCTTTACCGCCCTGCTGCTGTTCGCCGCCTGGCGCCAAAGTAAGGTGGTGCAGCCTGCGCCGCAAGAGACGGATATGGAGGCCATCACCGAAGCGCTGGCCCCTGACGCCAATCCGGCGATTACCTGGGACAGCATTCCGCTGGTTGAGCCAATTGGCCTGAACCTCGGCTATAAGCTTGTCACCATGGTCGATGAAGCCAAAGGCAGCCCGCTGTCGCTGCGCGTGCGCGGGGTGCGTCAGGTGATTTCCGAACTGTGCGGCGTGCTGCTGCCCGAAATCCGCATTCGGGAAAACTTCCGCCTGAAGCCTGCGCAATACGCGATTCACATCAACGGTATCCGCACGGCAATGGGTGAAGTGAATGCCGAAAAACTGATGGCGATCCCCGGCACAGAGCTGTACGGAGAAATCGACGGCGTGCTGGATACCGATCCGGCCTACGGGATGGCTATCGTGTGGATTGACCAGGACCAAAAAGCCAAAGCGCTGAATCTCGGTTATCAGGTGGTGGATTGCGCAAGCGTCGTGGCGACCCATGTGAACAAGGTTGCCCGCGAACACTTACCGGATCTGTTTAACTACGATGACATCACCCATCTGCACGCCCGCCTGGCGCTACAGGCACCGAAGCTGGCAGAAGATTTAAATGCTGCACTCAACTACAGCCAGCTGCTGCGTATTTACCGCCAACTGCTGCTGGAACAGGTCTCGCTGAAGGATATCGTCACCATCGCCTCCACGCTGCTGGAAAGCGCTGCAGTGACCAAAGATCCGGTGCTGCTAACGGCAGACGTGCGTTACGCGCTGCGCCGCGCTATCGTGCACAACATCAATGGCGATCGCCCGCAGCTGGCGGCCTATACCATCGATAATCAGTTGGAAAATATGCTGTTGGGCGCGCTGAATCAGGCTCAGCAGGCAGGCAAAGTCGCGCTGGACAGTTTCCCGGTTGACCCGAATATCCTGACCCAGCTGCAAAATACGATGCCGATGATTTATGAGCAGATGAAAGCGAAAAGTCTGCCGCCGCTGCTGCTGGTGACCCCGCAGCTACGCCCGGTGATCTCGCGCTATGGGCGTCTATTCGCCAGTGGCCTGCACGTGCTTTCGTACAATGAAGTGCCGGACGATGCCGACCTGAACGTGGTGGGGACGCTGGCGTAAAAGCTTCGCGCCGAACGGGCCGAAGTGATACAGCCCGTTCGGCGTATGATGTTATTGGTCGAGGAAGCGCAGCTTCCAGCCTGCCAAAGTGCGCGGCATTTTGGCCACATCATTGCCCTGGGTGCTGAAGTAGGAGAAAGCCAGCTTGCCGTTAGCATCCGGTTCCACCCTTGCCGCCCAAATATCGCTGGCGGTGTACATGATAATGGCCGTGCGCACATTGGCCGCACCCCGAACCCACATCGACACAACCGTGGCGCCAATATTATCGATATCTTCCTGATAGATATAAATATTCGCGGTATCGACAAACTTCTGGTAATCCTCACCCACCATCTTACGGAAGCGTTCATCCATTTTCGGATCGGCAAAAATTGCCAGCGATAGCAGCGTGGCTTTCGGCCGCGGATCGACATCCGACTTCAGATAGCGGCCATCGATAAAGGCGCCATTGGGTAACGACAGTCGGCAGCCAAAATCCGCATTACTGTAGACCTGGACAGCCCCGCTTTTACGGGGAATAAACAGCACTTTGCAATGCTTGCTGTCGACCATGTTGTCGATAAGCACCATATTATTGAGCTTGCGCGCCTCCGCGGTGAACTCATCTTTATTCAGCCCAGCCCAAATACGGATGTCGGTAGTGATCGACCAATCCGCGCTGTGGCTGAACTGCACCACCCCACCGCTCATGTTGGCCGCACTGGAGTTCCACCAGCGCCCTTCCCAGTCGAAGTCCGCGGGCGAATCAGCAATTTTACTGATCCCGGTATAATAGGCGCGTTCGATACACTCATCGGATGAACAGCTTTTCAGCGATTTTTCCCACGCTTCATATTCCTGATGGACGGTACTGGCATCACGGCGCACCAGCATCGCGCGATACACGCTCTCCATGGTGTCATCCAGCCAGTTCAGGTTGTCATTGCTGCAAATCGTGTTTTCAAGCGGCGTCGCGGCACGTTGGCAGTCCACGGCAAAGGCGCTGGAAGCGGCAAATGCCATAATAAGAATGCATGAATGAATCAGGCGCTTAATCATTTAGAATACTTTTTGACCGATATGAAGGCTTATTTTGTCTAAAACAGACTTTCATTGCAATAAAACGCTTTGAATTATTCACATATCAAATAATTAAACTGCTGCTTAAGTTGTAGCGAAATATTGTCGCTTGTTTGTGATGTGTGTTCATTTTTGGATTATCACGTTATGAAGATAGATAGTAGCAATTACACGCTTTCGGTACTTTCTTCGTTCACTTCTCAGGAAAACACCGAGCGGAAACCGCTAGGCACCATCCGCAACAGCGGCCAATACAGCCCTCAGGGTGGACACTGGCAGCTCTCCGACAGCACTGTATCCGCAGTGATAAGCCTCCGACGAGGGGATATCATGCCTTATTACCAGGGTAAACCTGCGGCGTGGGCGCTCATTGAATATGATTTAAATCAGGAAGTGGAGATCTAATATTTAACTATTGTTTCACTCATTGAATTATTTAAATACACATAGCACCCTGCGCGGTGAGAATAATATTTCTCACCGCCGTAACGCGTTTTAGCTAATATCGGCGACCGATGCGCATCGAATATCCCTTAGCGCGATTTATGCCGGGCCAATCCCCTGGCGCAGCAGCGCCAGCGCGTTATTGACGATAATTTCCGGCGTCAGCATCGCCAGCCGCTCGTCATTGCGCATACGGGAAAACGGCACCAGCACCATGCTCAGCAGCGTGGTAAACAGCAGCTCCGCCGTCAGATGCGGATTCACCTTGCCCGATTCCTGCCAGCCTTTTATCGTCGCCAGCGTCGCATGATATTTTTCCTCACCAAAACGGGCATGCAGATGCTGGCGCAGCACCGGCATTTCGCCAATCACCTCCTGCATCCACAGCGGCGCAAACCACTCATGCTGCGCGGCGATCGCGGCCAGCGTCTTCACCATCTCGGTCAGCGCTTTGACCGGATCGTCGGGATGATCGGCGAACACGCCGCCAATTTCAGCCCGCAGCGGCAAAAAACGTTCTTCAATCATCACGTCGAGTAATTGCTCCCGTGAATTGAAATAGTAATGCAACATCGCGGGAGTGACGCCTGCTTCGCGGGCAATCGCGTTCAGCGATGTGCGCGCGATGCCCTGCTGAGAGAACAGCCGTAACGCAATATCGATAAGCTGTTCGCGGTTGGCGGCATTCGGTTTGCTGCCGCGTGGGCGACCCGGCTTACGCGGTTTGAGATTGTCTTTTTGTGCTGGCATAGAAACGGGATCTCTTGACCTCTGAATGATCTTCAATAAATATTAATTATGCATTTAATTAATTTCAAGTGAGAACATGATGGCGTCCGAAACTTCGACGACCGCGCAGCACACCGGCGTGACTTCAGTCCGCCTGCTGTTTAGCGCCCTGCTGCTGGTGATGCTGCTCTCCGCGCTCGACCAGACTATCGTCTCGACCGCGCTGCCGACCATTGTCGGCGAGCTGGGCGGCCTCGACAAGCTCTCGTGGGTGGTCACTGCCTATATCCTGACCTCCACTATCGTCGTACCGCTGTACGGCAAATTTGGCGATCTGTTTGGCCGTAAGCGCGTGCTGCAAATCGCCATTATTCTGTTCCTCGTCGGTTCCGCGTTATGTGGCCTGGCGCAGAATATGACCCAACTGGTGCTGATGCGAGCCCTGCAAGGCCTTGGCGGCGGCGGCCTGATGGTTATCAGCATGGCGGCGGTCGCGGACGTCATCCCGCCCGCCGAACGCGGCCGCTATCAGGGGCTGTTTGGCGGCGTATTCGGCCTGGCAACGGTGATTGGCCCACTGATCGGCGGCTTTATCGTACAGCACGCCTCGTGGCGCTGGATTTTCTACATCAACCTGCCGTTGGGGCTGTTCGCGCTATTTGTGATAGGCGCCGTATTCCACTCCAGCAACAAGCGAAGCCAGCATGAAATTGACTGGCTGGGGGCGCTTTATCTAACGATGGCGCTGGTGTGCATCATCCTGTTCACCACCGAAGGCGGCACGGTTCGCGAGTGGAGCGACCCGCAGCTATGGTGCATTCTGGCCTTTGGTCTTATCGGTATCGCCGGCTTTATCTATGAAGAAAGGTTGGCGTGGGAACCGATTATCCCGCTGTCGTTGTTCCGCAACCGCAGCTTTCTGCTGTGCAGCCTGATTGGCTTTATCATCGGTATGTCGCTGTTTGGCTCGGTCACCTTCCTGCCGCTTTATTTGCAGGTGGTGAAAAACGCCACGCCAACCGAAGCCGGGTTGCAGCTGATCCCTCTGATGGGCGGGCTGCTGCTGACCTCGATTATTAGCGGCAGGGCGATTAGCCGCAGCGGGAAATATCGTATCTACCCGATCGTCGGTACCCTGATGGGCTTTATCGGCATGCTTTTACTGACGCGGATTACCATTGATTCGCCAACCTGGCAGCTGTATGTGTTTACTGCCGTGCTGGGAATGGGGTTGGGAATGGTCATGCAGGTGCTGGTGCTGGCAGTGCAAAACACGGTAAGCGCCAATCTGTACGGCGTGGCGACATCCGGAGTAACCCTATTCCGTTCAATCGGCGGTTCCATCGGCGTGGCGCTGTTTGGTGCGGTATTTACCTCAGTCCTGCAATCGCGCCTGACCACGCTGTTACCGGAAGGCGCCGGGATCCCCAAAGGGATGAATCCGGTGGCCATTCACCAGCTCCCTGAGGCGATTCGTACTGATTATCTCAACGCCTTTGGCTCGGCGATCCACGCGGCGTTTATTATGGCGGCCTGCATTATGGTGCTGGCATTTGTGCTGTCGTGGCTACTCAAAGAGGCGCCACTGAAAACAAAGCATGAGTAGCAGGAAAAGCCGGGTGGCATCGCTGCCATCCGGCAACGGGTTTACAGCGCCTTCGTCAAATAGTGGCGCGCCATCCCCTCAAGCGGGAAATCATCCAGCGTCGTTTTCAACACATATCCCTGCTTTTGATAGAACGGCAGCGCCTGGAAACTAATGGTATCCACCAGCGCAAACTGGCAGCCTTTCTGCCGTGCAGTCTGCTCCGCGGTGCGGATAAGCTGGCTGCCAACACCGCTCCCGCGAGACGAATCGCTCACCCACAAATAATCGATGCTCAACCACTGGCCTTTACGTTGACCAATCAATCCGCCCTGCATGGTGCCCTGCGCATCACGCAGATACACGCATACATCGCCCCACTCGCGAGTATCAACAAACTGACGATTGTACGCTCGGAGCCCATCAAGTAATTCTTCTTTATCTTCCAGAGTAATAACTTCTTTAATTTCAAAAGGCATATTTTCTCCATTATTTTTACCCGCCACACTTATTAATTTCACAGAAAATCCTTTTTTCCTCCATTATTTTCTGAACAAACTCAAAAATAAAAAATCATCTCAAAAAATGCTTTTCATCGGCCTTCAGCGACGTATAATGAGCGAAAAATGAGAACGATCGTTCTCACTGTTTCAAAATGCGGAGAGATGCATGACCAGCAAGCTGGAAGCCCGGCAGAAAGCCCGGCAGGACGACATTATTGCCGCCGCGCGGCGCTGCTTCCGTCAGAGCGGATTTCATGCTGCTAGCATGTCGCAGATTGCGGCAGAAGCCAAACTCAGCGTTGGTCAAATCTACCGTTATTTCAATAACAAAGACGCAATCATTGAAGAGATGATCCGCCGCATCATCGACTATCGCATCGCCGAGATGGAAGGGAAAACCCATACCCATCTGATGCCGCACATGCTGGCGTGGCGTATGACCCCCAGCGAAGACGATGACAGCCTGATGCTGGAAATGTCAGCCGAAGCCACACGAAACCCGCAGGTGGCGGCCTGGCTGGCAGAAGCGGACGAACGCATGTTCAACAACGCCTGCGCGCACATGAGTAAAGAGTACCCGAACCTAAGCCAGGCGCGCATTCGCAGCTGCGTCGAGGTGATGGCGGTGATGGTGGAAGGAACCATTTATCGTCGGCATGTCCCACAGCAGGTACAGCCGGAAGAGATGGAAAAAATCTATCAGGAAATTATTAATATGCTTGTGACTGCAAAATAATTAATACCTTTTAATCTCCAGGGGAATATTTTTCCCCCTTTTGTCGTTTCCGGCTTTCCGGAAGCGTGGGCCTGTTTACCCTTAAAATCCTCGCATTAATTCGCGAGGAGGACTTCGTTCACCCTGAGAAAAATATGAAATACATCACAACCACCATCGCTGCATTATTTCTCCTGAGCGGATGCGATAATGCCCCCACCGCCCCTTCGCAGCTTCCTGCGCAGGAAGTCGGGATCGTGACATTAAAAAGCCAACCCGTTTCCATCGTCAGTGAACTGACCGGACGCACCTCCGCCGCCCTAAGCGCCGAAGTCCGCCCGCAGGTGACCGGCATCATTCAGAAACGGCTTTTTAATGAAGGCGATAACGTAAAGGCCGGCCAGCCTCTATACCAAATTGAGCCGGACAGCTTCCGCGCCGCCTACAATGAAGCCGCCGCCGCGCTGAAACAGGCGCAGGCGCTGGTTGCCGCAGACTGTGCAAAAGCCCAGCGCTATGCACAGTTGGTCAAAGAAAACGGCGTCTCCCGTCAGGATGCCGACGACGCGGCATCCACCTGTGCGCAGGACCGGGCCAGCGTGGAGTCGAAAAAAGCGGCGCTGGAGAGCGCTCGTATCAACCTGAACTGGACCACCATCACTGCCCCCATCGCTGGGCGTATTGGTATCTCGTCGGTCACGCCGGGGGCGCTGGTCTCCGCCGAGCAAACCACCGCGCTGGCCACCATTCGCGGGCTCGACACCATGTACGTTGATCTTACCCGTTCCAGCGTTGACCTGCTGCGCCTGCGCAAACAGTCGCTGGCGACCAACAACGACACCATGAACGTGTCGCTGATGCTGGAAGATGGCTCAACCTACAGCGAAAAAGGTCGCCTGGCGCTGACCGAAGTGGCGGTAGATGAGTCGACCGGCTCCGTGACGCTGCGCGCTGTATTCCCGAACCCGAAACAGCAGTTGCTGCCGGGGATGTTCGTACGCGCCAAAGTGGACGAAGGCATCATGAACGACGCCATTCTGGCACCGCAGCAGGGTATCACCCGCGATGCCAAAGGCACGGCCACCGCGCTGGTGGTGGGTGCCGATAACAAGGTCGAACAGCGCGAGCTGGAAACCGGCGAAACCTACGGCGACAAATGGCTGGTGTTAAGCGGTTTAGAGGCTGGCGATAAGCTGATTGTCGAAGGCTCGGCGAAAGTGATGGTTGGGCAGCAGGTCAAACCCGTTGAAGTGTCCAGCAACGGAGGAAAAGCCTGATGTTTTCCAGCTTCTTCGTGCGGCGCCCGGTGTTCGCCTGGGTTATCGCGATTCTGATCATGCTGGCCGGGATGCTGGCCATCAAAACGTTGCCGGTCGCGCAGTATCCTGACGTCGCGCCACCGTCGATTAAAATCTCCGCCACCTATACCGGCGCGTCGGCCCAGACGTTGGAAAACAGCGTCACCCAGGTGATCGAGCAGCAGTTGACCGGGCTGGATAATCTGCTCTACTTCACCTCCACCAGCAGCTCCGACGGTTCGGTCAGCATCACCGTGACCTTCGAGCAGGGAACCGATCCGGATACCGCGCAGGTGCAGGTGCAAAACAAAGTCCAGCAGGCGGAATCACGCCTACCGAGCGAAGTTCAGCAGGCCGGCGTCACCGTCGTCAAATCCCAGAGCAACTTCCTGCTGATCATGGGGGTTTACGACAAAACCGATAAAGCCAGCAGTTCGGATATCGCCGACTGGCTGGTCAGCAACATGCAGGACCCGATGGCCCGTCTCAACGGCGTGGGCAGTCTGCAGGTGTTTGGCGCGGAATACGCGATGCGCATCTGGATGGATCCAGCCAAGCTGGCCTCTTACTCCCTGATGCCATCTGACGTGCAAACGGCGATTGAGGCGCAAAACGTGCAGGTTTCTGCCGGTAAAATCGGGGCGTTGCCGTCGCCGGATACCCAGCAACTGACCGCCACCGTTCGCGCCCAATCCCGCCTACAAACGGTTGAACAGTTCAAAGATATTATCGTCAAAAGCCAGTCGAACGGCGCAGTGGTTCGCGTTGGCGATATCGCCCGCGTCGAGATGGGCAGCGAGGATTACACCGCCGTAGCGAAACTCAACGGCCACCCAGCGGCCGGGATGGCGGTGATGCTGGCACCGGGCGCCAACGCCCTGAGCACCGCGACGCTGGTCAAAGATAAAATCAACGAGTACAAGCGCAACATGCCGCAGGGCTATGATGTCGCCTATCCGAAAGACAGCACCGAGTTTATTAAAATCTCGGTCGAGGACGTGGTGCAAACGCTGTTTGAAGCCATCATCCTCGTGGTGTGCGTGATGTATCTGTTCTTGCAAAACATCCGCGCAACGCTGATTCCGGCGCTGGCGGTACCGGTCGTACTGCTGGGGACCTTTGGCGTCCTGGCGCTGTTCGGCTATTCAATTAACACCCTGACGCTGTTTGCGATGGTGCTCGCCATCGGCCTATTGGTGGATGACGCCATCGTGGTGGTGGAAAACGTCGAACGTATTATGCGCGACGAAGGGCTGCCCGCCCGCGAGGCCACCGAAAAATCGATGGGGGAAATCTCCGGTGCGCTGGTCGCTATCGCGCTGGTGCTCTCTGCGGTATTCCTGCCGATGGCCTTCTTCGGCGGTTCAACCGGCGTTATCTACCGTCAGTTCTCGGTCACCATTATTTCAGCAATGATGCTGTCAGTGGTGGTGGCGTTAACCCTGACGCCGGCGCTGTGCGGCTCGATTCTCAGCCATACCCCACCGCACAAAAAAGGCTTCTTCGGCGCGTTTAACCGTTTTTACGGCACCAGCGAGCGCAAGTACAAACACAAGGTTCTCAAGACCCTGAGCCGCTCCGGGCTGGTGATGGTGGTGTATCTGGCCATCTGCGGCGGCATGGCGCTGGCGATGTGGAAACTGCCCGGCAGCTTCTTGCCCGTCGAAGATCAGGGCGAAATTATGGTCCAGTACACCCTGCCGGCGGGGGCGACGAATTCACGCACCGCAGAGGTTAGCCAGCAGGTCACGAACTGGTTCCTCAACAACGAAAAAGACAACACCAACGTTATCTTCACCGTTAACGGCTTTAGCTTCAGCGGCAGCGGGCAGAACGCCGGGATGGCCTTCGTATCGCTGAAAAACTGGTCCGAGCGTAAAGGGGCAGAAAACACCGCGCAGGCGATTGCGCTGCGAGCAACCAAAGAGCTGGGGGCGATTCGTGATGCCACTCTGTTCGCCATGACGCCACCGTCGGTCGATGGTTTGGGCCAGAGCAACGGTTTCACCTTCGAACTACTGGCCAGCGGCGGCACCGATCGCGCTGAATTGCTGAAAATGCGCGATGAGCTGATCGGCAAAGCCAACCAGGACGCCACGCTGCACGCGGTGCGAGCCAACGATATGCCGCAAACGCCGCAGCTGCAGGTGGATATCGACAACAGTAAAGCCGTCTCACTGGGCCTGTCGCTAAGCGATGTCACCTCGACGCTTTCCAGCGCCTGGGGCGGCACCTACGTGAATGACTTTATCGACCGTGGGCGCGTGAAAAAAGTCTATATCCAGGGCGATAGCGACTCCCGATCCGCACCATCCGATCTCGGCAAATGGTTCGTGCGCGGTAGCGATAACAGCATGACGCCGTTCTCCGCCTTCGCCACGACGCGTTGGGAATACGGCCCGGAGAGCCTGGTACGCTACAACGGCGCCGCGGCTTATGAAATTCAAGGGGAAAATGCCACCGGCGCCAGCTCCGGCACCGCGATGACCACCATGGAAACCCTTGCCAACAATCTGCCTGCCGGGTCAACCTGGGCATGGAGCGGGCTGTCGCTACAGGAAAAACTGGCCAGCGGTCAGGCGATGAGCCTGTACGCCATCTCCATTCTGGTGGTGTTCCTGTGTCTGGCGGCACTGTATGAGAGCTGGTCGGTGCCGATTTCAGTGATCATGGTTATCCCGCTCGGCCTGCTGGGCGCCGCGCTGGCAGCCTGGATGCGCGGACTGAGCAATGACGTCTACTTCCAGGTGGCGCTGTTGACCACCATCGGGCTGTCGTCGAAGAACGCCATATTGATTGTCGAGTTCGCCGAGGCCGCCGTTGCCGAGGGCTATTCCCTCTCCCGTGCCGCGCTGCGTGCCGCACAAACCCGTCTGCGTCCCATCATCATGACCTCGCTGGCGTTTGTCGCCGGGGTCACGCCGCTGGCCGTGGCGACCGGCGCTGGCGCAAACAGCCGTATCGCCATCGGTACCGGGATTATCGGCGGGACGCTAACCGCAACGCTGCTGGCCATTTTCTTTGTTCCACTCTTCTTTGTGCTGGTGAAACGTCTGTTCGCCGGTAAACGCCGTCAGGGGTAAGTTATGTTTCGTCTCTCTGTTTTATTTATTGCTTTCCTGAGCGTCGGCTGTGTGTCACTCGATCCTCACTATCAGCGCCCCGACGCGCCCGTTCCGGCCTCGCTGCCGGGTACGCAAGGGCAGGCAACGGCGGTGATTGGTAACTGGCAGCAGGTGGTAAAAGATGCTCGCCTGAACAAAGTGGTCAGCATGGCGCTGAACAGCAACCGCGATGTGCAAAAAGCGATTGCCGATATCGACGCCGCCCGCGCGCAGTTTGGCGAAACGCGTGCCTCGCTTTTGCCCACAGTGAATGCGGAACTCACCGGTAGCCGCAGCCGCACCACCACTACCGGCGTCAGCACCACGACGCAGGCCGACGGCGCGGTCTCCAGCTTCGAGCTAGACTTGTTTGGTCGTAACCAGAGTCTCACCCGCGCCGCGCGGGAGACCTGGCTTGCCAGCGAATACACGGCGCAGAACACGCGTCTGACGATGATCGCCGAGCTCTCCACCGCGTGGGTGACGCTGGCGGCCGATAACAGCAATCTGGCGCTGGCGCAGCAGACCATGGCCAGCGCCGCCGACTCGCTGAAAATCGTCCAGCGTCAGCAGCAAATTGGCACCGCCGCCGCGACGGACGTGAGTTCAGCGATGAGCGTCTATCAGCAGGCGCGCGCCAGCGTGGCCAGCTATCAAACGCTGGTGATGCAGGATAAAAACGCCCTCAACCTGCTGGCGGGGCAAACGGTGCCTGACGCCCTGCTACCGGGCACGCTGGAAAGCCTCGGTGAAAACACCATCACGCTGGTACCGGCGGGCGTCTCCTCGTCGGTGCTGCTTCAACGCCCGGATATTCAGGAGGCCGAGCACAACCTGCTGAGCGCCAACGCCAATATCGGCGCCGCAAGAGCGAATTTCTTCCCCACGATTTCACTGACCGCCAGCGCCGGCGTCGGCAGCGACTCGCTGTCGTCGCTGTTTAGCCACGGTATGAGCGTGTGGTCATTTGCGCCATCGATTTCTCTGCCGCTGTTTAGCGGTGGCAGCAATATGGCGAAGCTGCGCTATGCCGAAGCGGAGAAAAAGGGGCTGATCGCCACTTACGAAAAAACCATTCAGAGCGCATTTAAGGATGTGGCGGATGCGCTTGCGCGTCGTCAGACCCTGGACGAGCAGTTGGATGCCCAGCGCCAATACGTCGCTGCGGAACAGCAGACATTTGACGTTGCCATGAAGCGCTATCAGGCCGGGGTGGGTGATTATCTGACCGCACTGACCGCGCAGCGATCTCTGTGGTCGGCGCAGCAGGGGCTGATTGCCCTCCAACAGACCGAGCTGGATAACCGCATCACGCTGTGGCAGTCGCTGGGCGGCGGAGCCAGCTAGTTTTTTCCCCCTCTCCCGGTTGGGAGAGTCACCGTAGGCCGGAGAGGGCTATAAGCGCCTTATCCGGCCGACATTCAATCCAGGAGATCTTATGCCACGCATCGCCCTTTCATGGGTGCTGACGCTGGGCCTGCTGACCGCTATCGGCCCGCTCTGTACTGACTTTTACCTCCCCGCGCTGCCCGAAATCACCGACCAGCTGCAGGCGACCGGCACGCAAACGCAATTTTCGCTGACCGCCGCGCTGATTGGCCTCGGTCTCGGTCAGCTATTTTTCGGCCCGTTAAGCGATCGCATTGGCCGTAAAAAGCCGCTCGCGCTTTCGCTACTGCTGTTTATCTTCTCCTCCGCCATGTGCGCGATGACACAGGATATTCACCTGCTGATCTTCTGGCGCTTCGTGCAGGGCTTTGCCGGCGCCGGCGGCTCCGTGCTGTCTCGCTCCATTGCCCGCGATCGCTATCAGGGCGCAATGCTAACCCAATTTTTCGCCCTGCTGATGACCGTTAACGGCATCGCACCAGTCATTTCACCGGTGATCGGCGGCTATATTATTACCGCCTTTAACTGGCGCATTCTGTTCTGGGCAATGGCCGGTATCGGCGTGGTGTTGCTGCTGTTAAGTGTGGTGGTGCTGCATGAAACGCTGCCCGCCAAAAGCGCCACCGCTCACGAACCGCGTGCGAAGACGCCGGTGCTGAAAAACCGCCGCTTCCTGCGCTACTGCCTGATTCAGGCCTTTATGATGGCCGGGCTGTTTTCGTACATCGGCTCTTCATCGTTCGTTATTCAAAGCGAATATGGGATGAGCGCCATGCAGTTCAGTCTGCTATTTGGGCTTAACGGCATCGGTCTGATTATCGCCGCGCTGATTTTTTCCCGCCTCTCCCATCGTATTGCCGCCGAAACGCTGCTGCGCCGTGGGCTGCTGCTGGCAGTGGCCTGTGCGGTGGTCACCGTTCTGTTAGCTTCGCTGCATCTGGCGATTCCGGCGCTGGTTGGCCTGTTCTTTACCGTTTCGTTTATGAGCGGTATCAGCACCGTTTCTGGTTCAGAGGCGATGAGCGCCGTCAGCAGTGAGCAATCGGGCAGCGCGTCGGCGCTGATGGGTACGCTGATGTTCGTGTGCGGCGGTATTGCCGCTCCGCTGGCCGGCCTCGGTGGCGAAACGATGCTGAAAATGTCTCTCGCGATGGCGATTTCCTACGCTATCGCCCTGTTTTTCGGTCTTCAAAAGCATCAACCTGCGCAGTAAAAGACGTCACGGTAATAAAATATTCCACCACTATTGCCGTGACATTTCCCGCCATATCTACAAATTCCCCATTACCCTTCAACACCAATCGTGATAACCTTCACATGAATGGAATAAATAATTCCTTATACTGCCCGCCACTGTGAATGATGAGGTTTTCCGATGAGTATCGACCTGAGCAAACTGCTGACCGAACGACGTAACGCGAACAGCGCCAATATTGACACCCTTTCCACCGAAGAGATGTTGACGGTGATTAACAAGGAAGATCAGCTGGTTGCTCACGCAATCACGCCGTACATTCCGCAGATTGCCAGGCTGGTCGACAGCGTTGCGGCCGCCTTTAGCAAGGGTGGGCGTCTGATCTATATCGGCGCCGGCACCTCCGGGCGATTAGGGATCCTGGATGCCAGCGAATGCCCGCCGACCTTCGGCACTCGTCCGGAGCAGGTGGTTGGCCTGATTGCCGGTGGCCATACCGCGATTCTGAAGGCGGTGGAAAACGTTGAAGATAACGCCGCTCAGGGCGCGGCCGATCTCCAGGCGCTGAACTTTAACCAGCACGACGTTCTGGTTGGCATTGCCGCCAGCGGCCGTACCCCATACGTGCTGGGTGCCATGGAATACGCCCACCAGCAAAACGCGCTCGTGGCGATTGTCAGCTGCAACCCACACGGTGAAATGGCCCAGCGTGCCGATATCGCCATCACCCCGGTGGTTGGCCCGGAAGTCGTAACCGGCTCCACCCGTCTGAAGGCCGGTACCGCGCAGAAGCTGGTGCTGAATATGATCACCACCGGTGCGATGATCCGCAGCGGCAAGGTTTACAGCAACCTGATGGTGGATGTCGAAGCCACCAACGCCAAGCTGATTGAACGCCAGGTTTCCATTGTGATGGAAGCGACCGAATGCGACCGCGATACCGCGCAGGCCGCGCTGAACGCCTGCGGCAGCCATTGCAAAACCGCAATCGTCATGGTGCTGGCCAACCTGAACGCCGACGAAGCCAAAACGCTGCTGGCGAACAATAACGGCTTTATCCGCAAAGCACTGCAAAAATAATCCGTCAAACAGGTAGAGTGATATGGCAAAGATAAATAAAGAGATGATAGCGCGCCTCCTCGCTCTGGTTGGCGGGGCGCCAAACGTGGTGCAGGCGGGTAACTGCATGACGCGTCTGCGCCTGACGTTGCGCAGCGAAGAGCCGACAGACGTCGCCGCCATCCGTCAGGTAGAAGGCGTGATGGGCGTGGTGGTAAGCAACGAACAGTTCCAGATAATCCTCGGCCCGGGTAAAGCGCAAACCGCCGCTGAACTGATGAATCAGCTGCTGGAAGAGGCTCCGGTCGTTCAGGAAGAGAGCGCACCTGCAGCATCGCTGGCAGACATTGCGAGTGCCAAAAAGCAGGAGCTGAAGGGCAAGCAGACCGGTAGCGTACAGAAGTTCCTCGCCAAGTTTGCCACCATCTTTACGCCGCTGATCCCCGGTTTTATCGCCGTCGGCCTGCTGCTGGGCTTCGCGACGCTGGCAGAACAACTCTTCGTGCTGGAAAACGCCCATCCCAACGCCACGCTGGTTGATGTCATCAGCTATATGAAAGTGTTCAGTAAGGGCATGTTCACCTTCCTGAGCATTCTGATTGGCTATAACACTCAGAAGGCCTTTGGCGGGTCCGGCGTCAACGGGGCGATTATCGCCGCGCTGTTTATCCTGGGCTATGACCCGAAGGCCGCGGTCGGTTTCTACTCCGGGATCTCCGATTTCTTCGGTCACTCAATCGATCCGCGCGGCAATATTATTGGCGTGCTGATCGCGGCGATCCTCGGGGCCTGGGTGGAAAAACAAGTTCGTCGCATCATGCCGGCTAACCTCGATATGATTTTGACGTCGGCGGTCACGCTGCTGATTATGGGCGCCATCACCTTCGTGGTGATCATGCCTATCGGCGGCTACCTGTTTACCGGCATGTCCTGGTTGTTCCTGCATCTTAACGGCAACCCGTTTGGCTCTGCGGTGCTCGCCGGGCTGTTCCTGCTGGCGGTGATGTTCGGTGTGCATCAGGGCTTTGTGCCGGTGTACTTCGCGCTGATGGAAGCACAAGGATTCAACTCCCTGTTCACCATTCTGGCCATGGCAGGCGCAGGCCAGGTCGGTGCGGCGCTGGCGCTTTACTATCGCGCCAAACAGGGTTCTCTGCTGCGCACGCAGATTAAAGGGGCGATCATTCCTGGCCTGCTGGGCGTGGGCGAACCGCTGATTTACGGCGTGACCCTGCCGCGCATGAAGCCATTTATCACCGCCTGTCTTGGCGGCGCCTGCGGCGGCTTCTTCATCGGCCTGGTGGCCTGGATGGGCCTACCCGTTGGGCTGAACACAGTCTTTGGCCCTTCCGGCCTGGTGGCGATTCCGCTGATGACCTCCGGCAGCGGCATCTATGCCGGGATGGCGGTTTACGTGGCGGGACTGGCCGTCGCCTACCTGTTCGGCTTCCTGTTGACCTGGCTTTTCGGCAGTAAAAACGTCGATCTCAGCTAACCCTTTTTGCCCCCGGCGCACCGCTGGGGGCAAGCCTCTCACCATGCTATGATGCCTACCAAAATATAATCATATGACAGGGTAGAGGAAAAAATGGGCACCACCAGAAAAGGGATGCTAAACGTACTGATCGCGGCAATATTGTGGGGAAGCTCCGGCGTTTGCGCGCAGTACATTATGGAAAACAGTCAGATGCAGTCGCCGTTTCTGACCATGATTCGTCTGCTCTCCGGTGGCTTTATCCTGCTCACATTTTCCTTCCTGCACGGTGACGGTATTTTCCGCATTCTGAAAAACCGTAAAGATATTCTCAGCCTGCTGTTGTTCTCCCTCGTTGGCGCAATGACCGTGCAGTTAACCTTCCTGATGGCCATTGAGAAGTCTAATGCCGCGACGGCAACCGTCCTGCAATTCCTGTCGCCTACCATCATCGTGGCCTGGTTTGCCCTCGTGCGTAAAGCACGTCCGGGAGCCTTCGTATGCGCCGCTATCGGTACTTCGTTGATCGGCACATTCCTGCTGGTGACCCACGGCGACCCCACTTCGCTGTCCATCTCCGGCGCGGCGCTATTTTGGGGAATCGCCTCGGCGTTTGCCGCCGCGTTCTACACCACTTACCCCTCGGCACTGATTGCTCGCTACGGCACGCTGCCTATCGTCGGCTGGAGTATGCTGCTGGGCGGCGCGATGCTGCTGCCGTTCTACGCGGGCGATGGCGCGCAGGTGGTCATTACCGGCAATTTGCTGCTGGCATTCTTCTACCTGGTGGTGATTGGAACCTCCCTCACCTTTAGCCTGTATCTGAAAGGGGCGCAGATGATTGGTGGGCCGAAAGCCAGCATCCTGAGCTGCGCTGAGCCGCTGAGTAGCGCCTTTTTGTCGCTGCTGCTGCTCGGTATTAGCTTTACCCTGCCGGACTGGCTGGGCACGTTGCTGATCCTCTCGTCGGTTATCCTGATTTCGCTGGATTCGCGCCGCAGAACCAAAACGGCTTAAGTAGAATGGTCCGATAGGGCCACGCGCGGCACTGCACGATCGCGTCATTCAGGGCTATCCGCGGTTTGCATTTCGAGTGGCGAAGATAAAGATTGGCGTCCCGTTGCAACGCCTTCATTTTCATGGAAACCGTGAAGCAAAATGACTCCGCGCGAAATGCGTCTTATAGTTAACCCAATGCGTTAACTATAAGGATATCCGTAATGAAAAAGATCGCTCTTACCGCTTCGCTCGTGACCTGCCTGATTTTGCCTGCCGTCGCCATGGCTGCGCCGCTGGAAGGGCTAAAATTTGAGCAGCAAAAACAGCAGGTGCTAAAGGATGTCAAGCTGAACTGCCCAACCAACAGCGGGCTGTCTGATACCCAGTTTGCCAACCGGGTTCTGGAATCTGCGGAGAATAAAACGGCGGTGCAGAGTGCAACGCGCGCGCTGGAAAAGAACGATAAAGCAGGCTATCAGCAGGCGATTAAACGTATTCAGTGCCCGAGCCAATAACCCGCTCATCGCAGGCCGGATAAGATAGCCTCATCATCCGGCCTCGTTTTGAAAGCGCCCAAAAATAGCCCAGCGTTAACGCGGACGCATATCCGGAATGATTAAATCACCGCGAAAAGCGGTGTGGCCCGGCGTCTGCGTTTTCTCTTCCAGCCAGTGAACGATCCGCGCGGCAATAGCATCCATAGAGTACTCAATCGCCGGAATGGTCGGGATGCCGGGCAGATGCAGAGAACCGGCAAGGCTAAATACCATCACATCTTCTGGCACCCGTTTGTTGAAGGCCAACAGCTGCGGGATCACCCGCTGCGCTTCTTGTTCATCGGCCACCAGCAGCGCATTAAAGCTGACCAGGCTGGCATTGTTGAGTAACTCCTGCAGCGCCACGGTGGATGACGTGCTGTTCATAAACACCAGGTTACGATTAAACGGCAGGAAGTTTTTCTCCAGCCCGTGCTTGTAGCCCAGCAGCACATCATCGGCAAAACCACTGCCAAACGGCTGGATCAGCGCAATCTGCCGCCGCCCCTGACTGGCGAGGTAATTACAGGCCGTTTCTGCGGCAAACACGTGATCGAATTGAATGCTGTTGACGGTCTCCGCCTCCGGACAATCGATCAGCACCACGTTTTCACTCTCCACCTCTAACGGAAATCGTGCGCCGATAATCAACACATCATCACACAGCCCGTTGCTCAACTCATCCAGCGCCGACATAACGCCGGTGCGCGTATTGGCAAAGCGCAGCAGCAGGTGTTTTTGATGCTGGCTGAACTGTTTTTCCAGCGCATAGAGATAGCCGGTGGTTTGATTAATGTTATCCATTGCGCAGATAACGCCAATGCAGCCGGTGGATTGACTCAGCAGCGATTGGGCTATCACATTTGGCCGATAGTTCAGTTCATCAACCGCCCGCAGCACCGCCAGCCGACTGGCTTCTTTCACCCCTCGTGAACCGCTCAACACACGTGAAACTGTGGCCTTAGACACTCCGGCCAAACGTGATACATCGTTGATTGTAGACATCTTTCTCCCCTGAAAGGCCTTCTGTAAATCCTCTGTACAGCAACGGCTCAAATTATAGCTGTCGGTAGTATATCCGTTTCCCTTTTTTATGGAAACCGATTGTCCATTTGATGTCCATTTCATCCGAAAGCGGGAAAATTATGTGAGCCAGGGCGAAATAATCAGTCCCATAAGCAGGAGAAATTGATGGGTATCACACTTCTAATTTTTATGAATAGAAACCGGTTTCAGTTTCATATCAAATCATGCTCGCAACAACTGTTTACATTTAGGAGAGGGTCGTCGATGTACAAAATTATGCTGTGCTGTTCCGCCGGAATGTCGACCAGCATGTTGGTCAGAAAGATGCTGGAAGCCGCGAAGGAGCGGGATTTACCTGTAAAAATAGATGCCTACGGTGTGTCCGAATTTGATACCCAGTACCCGCAATATCAGGTGGTGTTACTGGGGCCGCAGGTGAAGTACATGTTAAAAAGTTTGTCAGACAAGGCCGCCACCCAAAATATTCCCGTCCAGCCGATTGATACCATGGACTACGGAATGCAACGGGGTGACAAAGTACTGGATTATGCTCTGTCGCTGATTTCCGCGGCGAACTAACTAGGGTATCCCAATGAGTTCACTCTATCAGTCCATGGTTGCCATTATCGAGCAATCAATCACCCCGTTGGCCGGTCGTCTCGGACAACAAAAATACGTTATCGCCATTCGTGACGGCTTTACCGCCGCGCTGCCGTTTATGATCATCGGCTCGTTCATGCTGGTGTTTATTTTCCCTCCATTCTCGCCGGATACCACCAACGGTTTTGCCCGCGGCTGGCTCGATTTCTCGGCGCAGTATCGCGACCAGCTGATGTTGCCGTTCAACCTCAGCATGGGCGTCATGACGTTTTTCATCTCTGTGGGTATTGGCGCCAGCCTTGGCCGCCAGTTTAATCTCGACCCGGTAATGTCCGGCCTGCTGGCGTTTATGGCTTTCCTGCTGGTGGCTGCACCGTACGCTGACGGCAAAATTTCCACCCAGTATCTTTCCGGTCAGGGGATTTTTACCGCACTTATCACCGCCATCTACTCCACCCGAGTTTATGCGTGGCTCAAGCAAAACAACGTCACTATCCGTCTGCCGAAAGAGGTACCAACCGGCGTGGCGCGTTCGTTTGAGATCCTGATCCCTGTTCTGGTGGTGATTGGTACGCTGCACCCGCTGAACCTGTTTATCGAAGCGCAAACCGGAATGATTCTACCGCAGGCGATTATGCACGTACTGGCACCGCTGGTGTCCGCCTCCGACTCCCTGCCAGCGATTCTGCTGTCGGTATTGATGTGCCAGATTTTCTGGTTTGCCGGGATCCACGGCTCGCTGATTGTCACCGGGATCATGAACCCGTTCTGGATGGCTAACCTTTCCGCTAACCAGGCCGCACTGGCGGCGGGCACCGTGTTACCGCACGTTTATCTGCAAGGTTTCTGGGATCACTATCTGCTGATTGGCGGCGTGGGTTGTACTTTACCGCTGGCGTTCCTGCTGCTGCGCAGCCGCGTCGCACACCTGCGGACCATCGGTAAAATGGGCATCGTGCCGAGCTTCTTTAATATCAACGAGCCGATTCTGTTCGGTGCGCCGATTATTATGAACCCGATGATGTTTATTCCGTTCGTCTGCATTCCGATGGTCAATGCCGTGATTGCTTATACCGCTACCCGTCTCGGCTGGCTGGCTCAAGTGGTTTCGCTGACCCCGTGGACCACCCCGGCACCGATTGGCGCTTCATGGGCGGCAAACTGGGCATTGAGTCCGGTGATTATGTGCATTATCTGTATGCTGATTTCTGCTGCCATGTATTTACCGTTCCTCCGCGCTTACGAGCGTTCATTAATGAAAAGCGAAGAGCAGAAATTAAAAGCAACATCACCATTGGCTGAAACCGTCAGTTAAGCACCACCGTTTTATCTATTAAGCAGTAATACATTATTTTCCGACCTTTTGAATAATGACTTTAACCAGTCAGGGGGCCTTATTATGGTTGGATTAGAAGACGCGGTAATGGAAATTATCATTAACGCGGGTCAGTCCAGATCGCTGTGCTTCGAAGCATTACACGCCGCCCGTCAGGGCGAAATGGAAGAAGCCAGAAATCTGCTGCGGGAAGCCGATGGCTACGCCCGCCAAGCGCACCACATGCAGACTAGGCTGATTGAACAGGATGCCGGCGAGGCACGTCAGCCAATGACGTTAATTATGGTGCATGCCCAGGATCATTTGATGAACTCTTTACTTGCGCGTGAATTATCGGAAGAGATTATTCATCTGTATCAACGTTAATATTTATTTTATCTGGCTACGGAGAACTTCATTACGATAATTATTTAACTGTACCCTACTAAATAAAAATAGAATCAGCTTGTTTTGGTGTTGTTAATGCATTCTCACCGGAACGGGATGGTTATTGTCTGAAAATATAATTAATTAATTTGAGATAACCATGAAAACTGTAAAAAAACTTCCATTAGCTATGGCGGTTATCGCCGCGCTTTGCCCGCTTTCTTCGGTAATGGCACAAGAATTTACTCAGGACCAAATCGACGCCATTGTGGCCAAGGCTGTCGATAAAGCACTGGCGGACCGCCAGGCTAAAATGGACGCCGCCGCGGCGAAGAAAGTGGATCTGGAAACCAACCCACAAACGGCTGCGCAAACGCCGGACATGGCCATTCCATTCGGCCTGAAGTTTAGCGGCTACGCCCGCTACGGCGCGCATTTCCAGGCCGGCGATCAGAAATATGTCGGCGTGGATGGTTCGTATAACGGCGCCTCGGCGATAGGCCGTCTGGGCAACGAAGGCAACGGTGGCGAATTCCAGATAACCAAAGCCTTTAAGAGCAGCAAAGGCGCCATCTGGGATATCAACGTCATGTTCGATCACTGGAGCGACGAGGTTAACCTGAAAAAAGCCTACGTCGGCGTGACTAACGTGCTGGAATCGAACCCGAATGCCTATATCTGGGCTGGTCGCGACTTCCACCAGCGTCCGCAACAGGGCATCAACGACTACTTCTGGATGAACCACGACGGCCAGGGTGCCGGGGTGAAAAACTTTGATATCGGCGGCGTGCAGTTTGATGTGGCCACCGTCTCGCAGGTGAAATCCTGTAGCCCAGAAGTGATGGCGGATGAATCAAACCCATCGCGCATCACCTGTACCGGCAGCTCCGACACCGGGGATGACGGCCATTATGCATTGACCACCAAAACCCACAATATCAAAGCGGGCCCGATCGACGTTGAGGTATACGCCAACTACGGCTTTGATTCTAAAGCGGTGGATAACGACGAGCAGTTGGATGCCTGGCAGGGCGGGCTGTTGCTGAGCCACACCAACGACAGCGGCGTGAACAAGGTTATTCTGCGCTACTCCGATAACTCGGATAACAGTGTATACAATAAAACCAATGGCTTAACAGCTATCTACGCCAGCTTTGAGGGCAACTATAAGTTTACGCAGCAGGCGCAGATCGAATACCTGTTGGCTTTCCACGATTATGACAACAGCAAAGACAACACTGACAACCGTAAAAACTACGGCGCAATTGTACGTCCAATGTACTTCTGGAACGACGTGCACTCGACCTGGCTGGAAGCGGGTTATCAGCGCGTAGATTACGATCAGGGCGGTGATAACCACGGTTGGAAGCTGACGCTGTCGCAGAACATCGCCATCGGTATGGGGCCTGAGTTCCGTCCAATGCTGCGCTTCTACGTGACCGGCGGTCAGGTCGACAACAAGCGCACGGCGAAAGTGAACGGCACCGAAGACCAGCAGTTGGATTCGCTGAACGTCGGCGGTATGTTCGAAGCCTGGTTCTAATTAATAACGCGCCGATTCCCCTCTCTCGTTGTTCGGGAGAGGGGAACGTTTCACTTCTGCCCTAATCGCCTGGCTATCCGCTCCAGCTTCATCATCAGCAGCAAAGTGATCGCCACCAGCACGATGGTCAGCGCCGCGCCATCAGCAATATTTCCACGATCGGTCAGGCTAAATATGGTGACCGGAAGCGTGGTCCATCCCGGCGGATAAATCATGACCGTCGCCCCCAACTCCCCCATCGACAGCGAGAGGCTCAGCGCCAGCGCCGACATCATCCACGGCATCAACAGCGGTAACGTCACGTGCCGCAGACGATACCACGGCGAAGCACCGAGGCTTGAGGCTACGTTTTCAATATCCGCCGACACGCGTGCCAGCCCGGTTGAGACGTTACTGAACGTGAAAGCCGATACCAGTACGAAATGCGCCGTCAGCACAATCCATAGCGTGCCGTTCATTTGCAGTGGCCCTTGGCTAAACGCCACCAAAATTCCCAGCCCGACGGAAACGGAAGGAATGGCACTTGGCAGATAAAACAGCATACTCAGCCAGCGCTGTGCCTTCACGCCGTACTGACGCAGCGCCAGCGCCGCCCATACGCCACAAACGAGCGCGAACAGGCTGGCACAAAAACCGATAAGCAAACTGGAAAAGAGCGCATCCCACGCGGCGCCGCGGAAGGCATTGACGAAATGGATGAACGTGAAGCCGCTCGGCAAAATCCCGCTCCACTGCTGGCTAAGGCTGGACATTAAAATCACCGCCAGCGGCAGCAAAAAGAAGATGGCAAACAGCGTCGTCGCCACCGCTCCCGCCGCAACGCGCCCTTTGCGTGACCAAATCAACATGGTTAGCTCCTTTTCCCGCTGCGTGATGCCGCCAGTCGATACAGTGCGAACAGCCCCAGCGACAGCAGAATATTCATTAACGCAATCATGCAGGCGACGCTGTAGTCAGACTCCAAAATCGCTTTGCTGTAAACCATCATCGGTAGAGTGTTCACGCCTTTGGCGCCAATAAACAGCACAATGCCGAATTCGTTGGTCGTCAGCAGCAGGCACAGGCTGCCGCCGGCCAACAGCGCCGGCAGCGCCGCAGGGAAAATGACCTGCGCAATCACCCGCAGCGGGTGAGCGCCAAGAATGCTGGCAGCCTCCAGCTGGCTTTTATCGATTTGCCGCAATGCGGCCATCAGCGGGCGCATCACCAGCGGGGTAAACACGGTAATCTCCGCCAGGATCACCCCCTGCATGGAGTAAAGAAAGTTGACCGGCGGCAGTTCGAAATCAAACAGGCTCATCAACGCGCCGTTCAGCAGTCCCGCCGAGCCATAGATGAAAGTGAACGCCAGGGTGATTAAAAAGGTCGGTAGCGCAATAAAGGTATCGACTACCCGGCCAATCAGATCGCTGCCGGGAAACGGAATAAACACCAGGATCAGCGACAGCACGCTGCCCAGTACTAAGCATCCGGCGGTCGCCAGCAGCGCAATTTGCAGCGTATTCATCAACGCCGCCATAAAGCGTTTCGATTCCATCACCTGCCAGAAGGTTTGCAGGCCGATATTGCCGCTGTTATCGCGTAGCGCCTGCTCGACAATTAGCGACAGCGGCCAGAAGAACAGCGTTGCCAGCACCAGCAGCGGCAGAGACAGCCACAGGAACGGGCGCAAAAGCGGGGTCGATTTTTCCAGCGTCAGAGTGAGCGACATCGTTATACCTCAATCAGAACAGCGTCATCAGGCTCAAACCACAGCGCCAGCCGGTCACCGGCCTGCGGCAGCGGGTTCATATGGGTCATCACGATACGGACCGATTCCCCACCAACATCGCACAGCAGATGGGTTAAATCCCCCTGCCAGTGCACCGATTGCAGGGTGGCGTTGAAGCGATTGCTGTTGGCCGAACGCGGCGTCAGGCTCATATGCTGCGGGCGAATGCACAGCAGTTTGTTATAACCGTGATGGCTGCCCTGGCTAAATGCGCGAATCACCGCGCCGCCGCAGCTTACATCCACCAGCCCAGGCGCATCGCTAATGCCCAGCGCGGTAGCGGAAAGAATATTGGCTCGTCCGAGGAATTCAGCGGCAAAGCGGTTAGGCGGATGCTGGTACAGCGCACGGGTTTCACCGTGAGCAATCATCGAACCGTCTTTCATAATGCCGATTTTGTCGGCAAGCGTAAGCGCTTCCGTTTGATCGTGGGTGACGTAAAGAATGGTTAATTCCGGCATTTCCCGGTGCAGGCGGGCAATTTCTTCCACCATGTTGTGGCGAATTTGCGCATCCAGCGCGGAGAGCGGCTCATCCAGCAGCAGCACGCGCGGGCGCACGGCAATAGCGCGGGCAATCGCCACGCGCTGCTGCTGCCCACCGGAAAGCTGATGCGGATAGCGCGTGGCGTAATCGCTCATCCCTACCGTTTTGAGCGCCTGCACCACGCGTTCATTGATCAACGCTTTAGGCTGCTTCTGTGCCCGCAGGCCAAACGCGACGTTATCCTCCACTTTGAGATGAGGAAACAGTGCGTAGTTTTGTACCACCATCGCCAGGCCGCGTTTGTAAGGCGGCAGATGGGTGACATCCGTATCACCAATCAAAATACGACCGCCCGCCGGCTGGGCAAACCCCGCCACCGCACGCAGTACCGTGGTTTTTCCGGAACCTGAGGGGCCAATCAGCGCCAGCACTTCCCCGGGCTCAATGGTTAAAGAGAGCGGTTTGAGTACCACGTTGCCGTGATACGCCACGCGCAGCGAGTCGAGGATAATCCCCGATGTCCCCTGCAGTGCAGAGGAGTGAGCGGCGGTCGTTTTCATCAGCATCAGGCTTACTCGCTGTCGGTCGCTTTGTGCCATTGGGCGATATCAGACGACAGTGATACTGCGACCTCATCCCAGTTTGGCTGCCAGCTTTGCACGCCCGCAAGCGCTGCGGTCGCCGCTTTGTAGTGAGCATCTTCCGGCGCCACGTCGCTGCGTACCGGCATCCCCCAGGAGAGCGCGCTGACGCTGGTTTGCGCCTCTTTGCTCAGCAGGAAGTTAATCAGCTTTTTACCGTTTTCGCTCTCAGGCGCACCCTGGACTAAGCCAATCACGTAAGGGATCGCCAGCGCGCTGCGCTCGCCTTTGTCGTTGGCTGGCCAGAAGATCTTCACGTTAGGGTTACGTTCCATTTGCGCCAGGTTCATCTGCAGATCGCCGTTGGCCACGTACAGTTCACCCTTGTTAACCAACGCGGTCAGTTTGCCGGTTGACGCCGATGGCCCGACGTTATTGGCCTGCAGCTTACCCAGATAATCAAACCCGGCCTCTTTGCTGCCAAAACTGTGGAAAGCCTGCAGCATCACCGCGGTGCCGTCTGCCGCCTGGCCCGGCGTGGAGTATTGCAGTTTGTTTTTGTATTTGCCGTCGAGCAATTCCTGCCAGTTGGCCGGCGCTGCTTTTAGCAGTTTGTCGTTGTAGATAAAACTCAGATAGTTCTTCACCAGCGGGGAATAGGCATCGTTCGCGCCTGGAATCGATGCGGCGGATTCGGTTTTAAAGTTCGCCAGCAGCTTTTCCGCCGCTGCTCGCTGAATAAACGGCGGCGCGGTGACCAGCACATCGGCCTGCGGATTGGTGCGCTCTTTAGCCAGACGCTCAACCACCACGCCACCGCCGCCTTCGACGTAGCGCACGGTAATGCCGGTCGCTTTGGTGAATGCGTCAAACTGCGTCTGATACCAGCTGTTATCGCCATCGTGCAAACCATCGATGGAGTAGACCGTAACCACCGATTCCGCCCAGGAAGGGGCGCTGGCGAGCGCAAAAACAGACAGCAGAGCAAGTCGGGAGAGTTTCATCGTAATAGCCTCGTAGCGTATGTTTTGTTTTCTGGCCTATACCAGATTTGCTTTTTACGCTAAACGCCGATTATGACAAAACGATGAAAGGGGGAAGAAAAGTGCAGAATGTCACCGAAGGAGCATGCCGCTCCCCCGGTTTTTTCAGTGGGTATCGACCTCGATGCGCAGGCTGTCGTGACGCCAGTACTCAATATCCAGATCGAGCACACGGCCATGCTGATCGTAGTTGAGGCGGCGCAGCAGCAGCGCCGGGCGTCCTTCCATTACGCCCAGCGCCTGGGCGGCCTGCGCGGGCATCGCGGTCGGATAAAACGACAGGTGCATGCTGGTATAGACAAGGTTGTAGTTGGCCTCATACACCTCGGTCAGGCTGCCGTTGAGATCGTACTGCAGCAGCTCCGGCACGCGGGCTGGCAGGCAGTGGTTTTCACAGTAGCAAACCGCGCGGCCATCGGCGTAGCGCAGGCGCGTCAGCAGATAGATTTGATCGAACGGCTGCAATTGCAGCGGCTCCATCACCTCGACCGGCACGGTGGTCAACTGCCCGCTCAACAACGCGGTTTTCGGCTCACGTCCCTGTTCGCGGCACAGCTTATGGAAGTTGGTGTTCTGGGTCGGATCCAGCCACAGACGCTCAGGCGTCACAAACCAGCCGCGGCGATCGGCGCGCCAGATGAGCCCGCTGGATTCGAGCTGCGCCAGGCTTTCACGAATCGTAATGCGCGTGGTGTTGAAGATCGCGCACAGTTCGCGTTCAGACGGCAGCTTATCGCCGCTTTTTAATGCACCGCTCTGAATGCGCGCCTGCAGCTGCGCCTTGATTAGCAGGTACTGGGGAATATCGCCCGGGATAGATTTCATGCTCGCTCGCTGTCACTTTTCCTGTCGTCATTATACAGATAAATCCGCCAAATCCTTCGTACCACTCGCGTAGATGCTGCCTGAAGGATGGCGCTGATAGATGAATTTTTTGTTGCAGCGCCATTTTTCCTTTGACCGTTTGCCGGAAAGATCGTCATGATAAATGCAAATCTGGTATAGACCAAAGGTAAATAACATGACTTCGCGTAACTATCTGCTGCTGACTCCTGGCCCATTGACCACCTCACGCACCGTGAAAGAAGCGATGCTGTTCGACAGCTGTACCTGGGATGACGATTACAACCTTGGCGTGGTTGAAGAGATCCGCCATCAGCTCACGTCGCTCGCCACCAAAGCACAAGGCTACACCTCGGTACTGCTGCAGGGCAGCGGCAGCTATGCCGTTGAAGCCGTGCTGGGCAGCACGCTTGCGACGCAGGATAAGGTTTTGATTGTCAGCAACGGCGCATACGGTGCCCGGATGGTCGAGATGGCCACGATGATGGATATTGCCCACCACGCCTATGATTGTGGGGAAGTCGATCGCCCTGACGTCGCGGCCATCGAGGCCATTTTGCAGTCCGATCGCGCCATCACGCATATTGCCATGGTCCACAGTGAGACCACCACCGGGATGCTCAACCCGATCGCCGAGGTTGGCGCGCTGGCTCAGCGGTACGGCAAAACCTATATCGTTGATGCCATGAGCAGCTTCGGCGGCATCCCGATGGATATTGCCGCGCTGAATATCGACTATCTGATCAGCTCCGCCAACAAATGTATTCAGGGCGTGCCGGGCTTTGCCTTCGTGATCGCCCGTGCGGATAAACTGGCTGAATGCAAAGGCCGCTCGCGTTCCCTGTCGCTGGATCTCTACGCCCAATGGCGCTGTATGGAGGATAACCACGGCAAGTGGCGCTTTACCTCGCCGACGCACACCGTGCTGGCGTTCGCCCAGGCACTCAAAGAACTGGCCGACGAAGGCGGCGTTTCCGCACGCCATCAGCGTTACCAGCAAAACCAGCGCCGACTTGTTGCCGGGATGCGCGAACTGGGTTTTAACACCCTACTGGACGATGAGCTGCATTCGCCGATCATCACCGCGTTTTATTCGCCGGAGAGCCCACAGTATCGCTTCAAAGAGTTCTACCGCTTACTGAAAGAACAGGGTTTTGTTATCTATCCAGGCAAAGTGTCGCAAAGCGATTGCTTCCGCATTGGCAACATTGGCGAAGTCTACGATGCGGATATCTCCGCCCTGCTCACCGCCGTCAAAAGTGCCATGTACTGGACAAAATAAGGAGCCGTTATGAACCGTATTACTGCAGTGATCCTCGACTGGGCCGGTACCACCGTAGACTTTGGCTCCTTTGCGCCGACGCAAATCTTTGTCGAAGCCTTTCGTCGGGCATTTGATGTGGAAATCACCCTGGCTGAGGCGCGGGTGCCGATGGGACTGGGAAAATGGCAGCATATTGAAGCGCTGGGAAAACTTCCGGCCGTGGATGCGCGCTGGCAGGCCAAATTTGGCCGTTCGATGACGGCAGAAGATATCGATACCCTCTATGCGACCTTTATGCCGCTGCAAATCGCGAAAGTCGTTGATTTTTCTGCGCCGATTGCGGGTGTTGTCGACACTATCGCGGCATTACGCGCTGATAGCATCAAAATCGGCTCCTGTTCCGGCTATCCGCGGGCGGTAATGGAAAAACTGGTGCCTGCCGCAGCGCAGCACGGCTATGCGCCGGACCACTGGGTCGCCACAGATGACCTCGCCGCCGGTGGCCGTCCAGGCCCATGGATGGCGCTGCAAAACGTCATCGCGCTGGGCGTTGATTCCGTTGCCCACTGCGTGAAGGTTGATGACGCCGCGCCGGGCATTGCCGAGGGGCTGAATGCTGGGATGTGGAGCGTGGGTCTGGCGCTATCCGGCAATGAATTTGGGGCTACATGGGAGGAATTTCAGGCGATGACGGCGGAGGAGATTGCCACCCGCCGCGAGCACGCAGCTGGGAAACTCTACGCCGCAGGGGCGCACTATGTGGTGGATTCGCTGGCGGATTTACCGGGCGTGATTGCGGAGATTAACACCCGCCTGGCGAAGGGCGAGCGCCCGTAAGTGCGGCTTTTATCCAGCCTGCCGGGCAATAATGCCGCCGGCTGGATAAAGCGCTCGCAAGGTTAGCCGCTCAGCACTAAGCCTTAATCTTCACCTTAACGGTCACCAGCAGCGCGGTGAGCAGCATCAACGTGCCGGAAAGGATGAGCGGTGAAACCAGGCCCAGGCGATCTAACGCAAAACCGCCCACCGCCGCGCCGCAGGTATTCGCCAACTGAATGACCGCAACCTGAATAGAGCCGGCTTTTTCCGCCTGATCGGCCAGCGAGCGAGTGATCCACGTTGACCAACCTACCGGCACCAGCGCAAACGCCAGCCCCCAGATAATGGCAATGCCCGCCGCCACCACTTTATCACTGCCCCACAGCACCAGCACCAGCGCGCTCAAAGCCAGTACGAAAGGGGCCCCTGCCAGCGCCAGCTTGACCGAACGCTTGAGAATGACCGACGAGAACGAAGTACCGACAAAGCTGGCAATACCAAAACTCAGCAGCACCAGCGTCAAGCCATCGACATCAAATCCGGCCAGATTCATATATACCGGGCGGATATAAGTGAAGAAGGCAAACTGCCCGGCGAACGACATGAAGATGGCGATCATTCCGGCCATCACGCCGGGACGCTGGAGCAGGCTGAACATGTTTTGTTTCTGGTGTGCGGGTTCCCCCGGCAACGAAGGCAGGGCTTTGAGCACCCAAATCGTACACAGCACGCCCATCACTGCCGCACCGTTAAAGACGTTGCGCCAGCCGATAATCCCGCCTAAAAAGCTGCCCAGCGGCGCGGCGATCACCAGCGCAATCGACACCGCGCCAAATATCACCGACAGCGCTTTCGGCACCGTCCGCGCCGGCACCAGACGCATGGTCAACGACGCCGACATGGCCCAGAACCCGCCCAGCGCCAGCCCCAGACAAGCGCGGCCTAACAGCAGCAGCGTGAATGAGTTGGAGAACGACACCAGCAGACAAGAGAGCGTGAGCAGGATGGAAAACAGGATCACCACGTAGCGGCGGTTAGTGGCACCGATCGCCTGGGTAATAAACAGGCTGGCGAACATGGCGACGAACGCCGTAACGGTGACCGACTGCCCGGCCACGCCCTCAGAAATCCCCAGGTCCTGCGCCATCGGCGTAAGCAGGCTCACCGGTAAAAACTCAACGGTAATCAGGCAGGCGACGCAAAACGCCACGGCAAAAACCGCCGACCAGTTGGGCCGCGTGACGCCCTCAGCGCGAGGTTTTTCTTCGATATGTTCACTCATTTTTGTTACCTGCGAGATATTTTTGTAGAAAAGTCACGCAGTGTAACATTTTAGATGTGACGTATTTAACGTTTTGGCAACTGCCGTCGCGGTATTGCATTTTCTCAGCGGCCCGGATAGGTGCTGCAACCTATTCGGGCGACTGAATTACTCGCTGCGCGCCGATGTGACCAACCCGCTAATCCATTCCTGATGACCATTAATCATTGGATTCGGCAGGGTGCGCGCCAGCTCCTGCGCCGGAACGCCAATCTGTGATTCCTGGGTCAGAATACGCACGCGACCGCCCGGTAAATCTTCAAACAGCCAGGCGTGGATCACGTCGAGACGCGTGGTGGCATCCCCTTCAGCCCAACCGTGCCAGGCAATACGCGCGGCCTGGCCATCAGCCGGCGGCACATATTCCGTGATTTGCGCTTCAATCGGGAAACCGAAGGTAGAAAAACGGAAACGGGCGTTGGCGCTAAGTCGCGGGCCGCTGCCGTCGTGGAAGTGAATATCGGCGACGTTGCTGTAATAGGTAGGCCACAGCGTAGTGTCATCAAGCTGCGCCCAGATCTGTTTGGCGGTCAGGCCGCTAACGATAATTTCATTGGAGGCAAAGTTGTCGGTGGTGCCCGGCAGATACGCTTCTGGCCAAACGATGGCGCTTTGTTGCATGGACTGTTTCATGATGAACCTCGTGAATCATATTGTTGACGAGGCTCATCATGCATTCGCGAGTGATATAAATATAATCATCATTATAAATAACAAACATCACGACATGTGATATCAGTGCAACCAGTGGACACCGTTTTCTTCGTGGAACAACGCATTATAGCGATGCTGGAAAGCCGTTAACTCATGAAAGTCGGGTTCAAGTTCGCGCATAAAGCTCATCGCCAGTCGGATCTGAGCGTCGGTAATTGGCGCCGCCAGGCGGGCTTTTTGCAGCAGCCGATGCCAGCGCACCAACGTTGTCTCACTGCCGTCGACGATGCATACCTGCCAAATCAGCAGCACCTGTGCGGCGTTTTGCAAATGGGCTTCATTGGGACGTTCGAGGTAGCGTAAATACTCTTCTCCCTGTGCTTTCCCCAACTGGTCAATCATCGATTCTACCGGCTCAGGCGTGATCGCCAGCCGCTCACTTAAACGGCGTATCGCCCGGCGAGGCCCGGAAGTGAGGATCCGAAACCCAACAATAAAGACCACGATCAATGTGGCCAGCATAATCCAGACCATGAGTTCTCCTGTCTCTTCAGCCGCTCATGATATCTGGAAACCATCCGGCTGTACCCATCCACCTGCGTGATCTTCAGCGCAAATAACGCCGCAGCACCATTTAACACCGCCGAATGATGATAGACATGCGATGAAAGCCTTGCCATATGAGGCTTTTTCGCAGCGAAAGGTTTACATTTACCCCTCAGGAGCTTGCTGCCCCACATCAGAGAACCGTAACCGGAGAGTGAATAGGGATGAAAACGGATATCCGTACCCTCGACCTTAACCTGCTGAAAACGCTGGACGCACTGCTGGATGAGCGCAGCGTCACGCGCGCAGCGGCGCGATTGTCGCTCACGCAGCCCGCCGTCAGCGGCATGCTGACCCGTCTACGGGATAACTTCGATGACCCGCTGTTTATCCGGGCACCGCACGGTATGGTGCCCACGCTGCGCGCCCAGCAGCTTGCGCCGACGGTGAAAAAGATTCTGAGCGATATCAATGCGCTGCTTCAGCCCGCCGAGTTTGATCCGCACACCGCCGAACTCACTTTTACCCTCGCCGCCACCGACTACGCACTAAAGGCGGTGGTGGTGCCGTTTATTGCCGCGCTGAAAGTGCAAGCGCCGGGTATTCGCGTACGGGTGGTTCCGGTCGAACCTGAGCGCTTAAGCGGCCAGTTTGAGCAGGGAAAGATTGATCTCGCGCTTCTCACTCCTCATACCACGCCCGGCGACCTGCACAGCCGCACGCTGTACGAAGAGCGCTACGTTTGCCTGCTGCGCGCCGATCACCCGGACGCCCAACGGCCGCTGACGCTCGACCGCTTCTGCTCGCTGGAGCATATTCTGGTCTCCTATGAAGGGGAAAGTTTCTGGGGTGTCACCGACGATGCGCTGGCCAAAGTGGGCCGCAAGCGGCGTATTGGGCTGTCGGTAAGCAGTTTTCTGGTGCTACCCGAGGTGCTGGCGGTGAGCGAAATGATCGCGGTCGTGCCCAGCCGAATGGCCCACTCACCGGCTTTGATTTGCGTCCAGGAGTCGCCGGTTGAGATTCAAGGCTTCACCAAAAGCATGGCCTGGCACGAACGCAGCCATCGCGATGCGGCGCAGCAGTGGCTGCGCGAACTACTGCATGAAACCAGCCAGCGCGAAGCATAAAAAAGCCCGGCGCAGTGGCCGGGCAAAAGTGACTACCTACTTACTCAAGCGGCTTTTAACTGCTGAATTTTCTTTTCGCGGCGAATTTTGCGTTCTTCAAACACCGCCACCACTGCCATCAGGCAGATACAGCCGATAGCGGCGGCATCCAGCGCGGCAAAGGTGCCTGCCCAGCCGGTCAGGCCGAAGATTGGCGTACCATCAGCAATCATCCCCAGGCCAAGCTTAGCGAAGCTGTCGCCAATCAGGTAAGCAAAGGTACCCTTAATGCCGTCGGCGGCACCGATGGCTTTTTTCGGCACAAAACCGACGGCTGCCACGCCGATTAACAGCTGTGGACCAAACACCAGGAAGCCAAGGGCAAACAGCGACGCCAGGTACACGTACTGGTTGCTGGCGTGCTGATAGATACCGAGGGTCGCAATAATCAGCGCCAGCGCCACGCAGGCCACCAGCGCACGGCGACCGTTCGCCAAATCGGAGAGCCAACCCCACAGCAGCGTGCCGACCAGCGCGCCCACTTCAAACAGGGTAAAGCCCTGAATCGCCACTTCTTTGGAGAGCTTCAGCTCCTGGAAGGCATAGACGGTAGACCACTGATCGATACCGATACGCACCACGTACAGGAAGATGTTAGAGAAGCACAGCAGCCAGATAACTTTGTTTTTCAGCACGTACTCAACAAAGATTTGCCACTTGGTCATCTCGTTTTCTTCGGTCTCTTTATCCTCTTCGCTGATCTCTTCGCCAAACAGCTCTTCCGCTTTGCCAAGACCGTAAGATTCCGGGGAGTCGCTGCCGTAACGCAGCCCAATAAAGCCGACAATCAGGGCGATAATCGATGGGAAAATAAACATACCGATGACGTGGCCATCGAACAGGTAGTTGGCGCCAAATAGCGCAACGCCTGCCGCACCCGCGCCGCCGAGGTTGTGGGAAATGTTCCACATCCCGAGATAGGAACCGCGCTTACGGCGTGGCGTCCATTTGGTGATCGTCGAGTAGCTGCACGAGCCGCCGGTGCTCTGGAAGAAACCGCTCAGCGCGTAGAAGGCAATCATCAGGAACAGGCTGGTCGAACCCGCGCCCATGCTGGCGCTGAAGCCAAGCATACAAATCGCGGAGAGGATCAGCATAAACGGCAGGAACTGCTTGGTGTTTTTGCCGTCGGCGTAGTAGGAAACCAGCGTTTTACCCACGCCGTAGGTGATGGAGAAGCCCAGGCCAATCATCCCCAACTGCGTCATGCTCAACCCGTAGGTGGAGATCATGTCGTTCTGCGCGATGTTGAAGTTTTTGCGGATCAGGTACATGGTCAGGTAGCCGATGAAGACCACCAGATAGGACTGCATGAACGGCTTAAACCACATTTTACGCCGCACATCGAGCGGCAGATCCAGGGTCGGCTTACGCACCTGGTTTAAGAAGGCCAGCATGATTGGGTTACTCCTGAGCTGATTTTTATACCTGCGATTAGCAGGCATTGTAAAAATCAGCCGGGAGAGATGCCTGAGACAGCGTCCAGGTGAAACCGGGAAAATTTCCTAGTTTTACGTCATTCGACGTAGAAAGGTGAGGCGGGTCACGCTTCGCGCGGCGCCTGAGCGTTTAAGAACGGCAGCAGCAGCAGTGCAGAAATCCCCGCCGCGATGGCGATCACCACAAAAAAGCCGGTCCAGTGCCAGACTTCCATCACCTTCGCCAGCGGCCAGCCGGAGAGCGACGCGCCGAGATAAGCGAACAGCCCAACAAACCCGGTAGCAGCACCGGCCGCCTCTTTGTGCGAACATTCCGCCGCTGCCATGCCAATCAGCATCTGCGGGCCAAAAACGAAGAATCCGGTGGTGAAGAAGCACGCCGCCTGCATCACATAGCTGGCAAACGGCATCAGCCACAGCGACCCGACGGAGAGCAAAATCCCGGCGGCAAAAATCAGGTTCATCGGCCCACGGTTACCGTTAAACAGTTTGTCCGATCCCCAACCCGCCACCAGCGCGCCGATAAACCCGCCCAGTTCGAACATGGTCACGGCGGTATTGGCGGTCACCAGATTCACCCCCAGCGTCTCGGACATATACAAGTTGCCCCAGTCGTTAATCGCCGCACGCACTACGTACACCAGCACGTAGCACAGCGAAAGCAGCCAGATATACGGGTTGAACAGCACGTATTTGGTGAGGATCTCTTTGCGGGTTAGCCCGGCGCCTTCCTGCTGCTGAGCGATTTCCAGCTCGTCGTGTCGCCAGTCGCCAATCGGCGGCAGGCCGATAGCCTGCGGTCGATCGCGCAGGCGCCAGCACAGGAAAATACCCACCACAATGGCCATCGTACCGGCCATCATCATCCCAGCGCGCCAGCCGTAGTGCAGCGCCGCCGCGCCCATCACGATAGGGATCAGCGCCCCGCCAACGTTGTGAGCCGTGTTCCACAGCGCCCACCATCCACCGCGTTCAGTACGCGAATACCATGCGGTCAGTAGACGGGCACAAACCGGCGATCCCCAGCCCTGGAAGAAGGCGTTCAGCGCCCACAGCACGGCGAAAGCCCACAGAGAGGTGGAGAAGCCGAACAGAATATTAACCACCCCGGTGGCAATCAGGCCGATGCCCATAAAATAGCGGGCGTTGGAGCGGTCGCTGACAATACCGGAGACAAACTTCGACAGCCCGTAGGTGATGTAAAACAGCGTCGCCAGCAGGCCAATATCGCTGCGGGTCAGCACGCCGTTAGCGAGAATTTCCGGCACCGCGGCGTTAAAACTTTTGCGGGTAAAATAGAACAGCGCGTAACCGAGCCAAATGGTCAACAGGATATGCCGCCGCCAGTAGCGGTAACGGGCGTCGACTTCCCGCTTGTCGGCGATCAGCGGCGCATTGGCCGGGGCTTTAAAAAACGTCAGCATCAATGCTCCTTACGCGTGTCGCTGCGGCAACGACACGCTAACGCGCGTGCCGTGCATACAGGAAATGGTCAGCTTTCCGCCCAGCGCCGCCACGCGCTCCCGCATCCCGGTGAGGCCAAAGCCTTGCTGGTTGGATCCCGGCGGCAGACCGCTGCCATCGTCCTCGATAACCAGCATTAAGCGCTCGTCCTGCTGCCAGCCCTGCAGCGTGACGGCGCTAGCGTTGGCGTGCTTCACAATGTTGTTCAGCCCCTCCTGGCAAACGCGGAACAGAGTGACGCGCAAACCTTCGCTGAGCGCGGACTCATCAATCCGCCAGTCGAGATGGCTGACGATACCTCGACTCTCCAGCTCCATTTCACGCAGCAGCGAACGGATGGCCTGCTCCAGCGTCAGATCGTCGAGCTGGCGCGGGCGTAAGCGTCCGAGCAGACGGCGCACCGAATCGTAAACGCCGAGCGATAGCTGTTCGATATGCGCACCGCTTTGCTTCACGCCGGTGTTTCCCGGCGCCAGCCGCTGTACGATACCCGCCTGCGTGCGGATCGCGGTGATGGTCTGGCCAATGTCGTCGTGCAGTTCGCGCGCCACATCGCGGCGCACGCTCTCTTCGGTTTCCAGCAACCGCTCCGCCAGGCGATGATTACGCGCCAGCTCATTTTGCAGCGATTGGTTAAGCTCACGCAGACGCTGAATCCCGGCCCCGAGCAGCAGCCCGGTCAGGCTTTGCGCCAACAGCGAAAGCAGTAAATCCACCGGGTGATCGTGCCAGGTCTGGCTGGCAATCAGGGCGATGGCGTTCATCAGCGTCGCAATCAGAGCCCCCTGCCAGCCGTAGTGCCAGGCAAGAGCAATAATCGGCAAGGCGAGACAAAACGGCGTGAAGCGCGACAATTCGTTCGGTAGGCCAAGCTGGAGCCACAGGCTGACGCTAAACAACAGTAGGTACCACACCAGATGTCGTCCTCGCCAGTTGACCGGCTGGGAGACCACCGCCGGGCCAAGCGGCAGCCAGATAGTACTGGTCAGATAGTGCCAGAAAACCAAGCAGATAGGTGCCAGCGTCAGCCCGCCGGTAAGGGTCAGCAACAGCGCGTTGAGCGCCTCTTCCCCCTGCCCCAGCCACGGCAGCGATTGCAGCAGCGCGGCGGCGGTAAGCGCGGCACCTTGTAACAGCAGGGTGCGCCAATCGCGCTGATGGCGATAGCGGGAAATCAGCGCCACCGGAAGTAACGTCAGCAAGCTACCGATCATCAATATGGGCAGATGCGTCAGCGTCACTTCCTGCGCCAGCCAAAACAGCAGCAGCCACTCGGCCCCCAGCAGCACCGGCCAATAGCCGCGCGGGCATTGCAGCATCAGCCCCAGACGCAGGCCGAACGGGAAGAGCAGCACCGCTAAGTCAGGCCGTTCTACCAGATGCAGGCTGATACTCCACAGGCAAAACCACGCGGCGGAGAAGATAAAAAAGCAGGCAATAACGGTGATGAGGCGAGAGAGGAGCGTTTTCATTGCCAGCCGTCGAACATCCGGCGGGCCAGCTCAACGTCGTTGCTAACATTCAGCTTTTCCATCAGGTTGGCGCGGTGGACGTGCACCGTTTTGGGTGACAGCCCCAGTTCAGCGGCGATCTCTTTCACCGCCATCCCCTGCGCCAGTTTTTCCGCCACCTGCCGTTCGCGTTTAGTTAGCGGGTCCTGGCGTCCAGCGGCCAGTTTGACGGCGATATCCGGCGTTAAATAGCAGCCGCCGGTGGCCACCGTATGGACCGCAGCGATCAGCTCGTCCGGGCTACAGCGCTTGGAGAGAAACCCGCGTGCACCGGCGTTCAGCGCCTGTTCCACCAGCGCCGGACTGTCGTGAACCGAGAGCATGATCACTGCCATTCCTTTCGGCAACTGGCCTAAAAGCTCAAGTCCGGAGATATCCGGCATCGAAATATCGCAGATACAGACCTGCACGCCGCGCCCGGGCAGCCCCGCCAGCGCCTCACGACCGGAACCAAACTCAGCAATCACCTGCAAGTCAGGCTCAAGCCCCAGCAGCTGCGCAAAGCCGGAGCGGACGATAAGGTGGTCGTCAATAAGGGCAACGGTGATCATGGGTTCTGTCCTGGCGGGTAAAAAACGCGCTTACCTTAACCATAAGCGCGCTGGCGTTCAAGCTTTGAGCGGGTTACTCGAAGAAGACGGTGATTTTGTTAAACATCGACGGGTCGGATTGGTTACGCGCGACTTTCACCACGTCTTCCAGCTTGTCTATCTGGCTCATCATCTGCTCCAGACGCTGGTCATCGTTGACCAATAGCCAGATACGGCTGTGGTCGCTGCCATGAATCGGTAGACAGAGAATGCCTTCCACGTTGAACGCACGGCGGGCAAACAGCCCGCAGACGTGGGTCATAACGCCGGGATGGTTACGCACGGTGAGTTCGAGAATGACGTTGTCATGAGTCTGTTGTTGCATGGCTTATTCCCCCACCATTTCGGTATTTGCCGCACCCGGCGGCACCATCGGATACACTTTTTGCTGCGCGTCGATGCGCACGTGAATCAGCGCCGGACCAGGGCGATTGATCATCGCCTGCAGCGCGGCCTGCGGGTCCGCTTCGTTGTTCAAATCACAGGTTTCGAGACCGAAACCGGCGGCAATTTGCATGAAGTTAATCATGCCCGGATAGGTGGCAGCAAACACGCCCTGCTGGTAGAACAGGCTCTGCTGCTGATGCACCAGGCCCAGCGCTTCGTTGTTCATCAGGATGATTTTCACATCCAACCGGTTTTCCGCCGCCGTCGCCATCTCCTGAATGTTCATCATCAGGCTACCGTCGCCGGAGAAGCACAGCACTTTTTTATCCGGGTTCGCCAGCGCCGCGCCAATTGCCGCAGGCAGGCCGAAGCCCATGGTGCCCAGGCCGCCGGAGGTCAGCCACTGACGCGGACGGTTCAGCGGATAGGCCTGTGCAGTCCACATCTGATGCTGGCCCACGTCGGTGGTGATAATGGCGTTGTCGTCAACGCACGCCGCCGCGGCGTTGATCAGGCCGTAATGGCTGAGCGGGTCCCCGGCTTCCGGAATCGCCCCCGGGAACTCTTGCTGCAGCTCGGCCACTTTACCGCGCCACGCATCGCGCGACTGCGCTTCAATCTGCGGCAGCAGTTGTGCCAAAACATCATCCACATCGGCCTGAATCGCGACGTGCGCCTGCTTGATTTTCCCCAGCTCGGCGCGGTCGATATCGACATGAATAATTTTCGCGTCCGGGCAGAACTCAGCCACTTTTCCGGTTGCCCGGTCATCAAAACGTGCACCTAAAACAACCAGCAAATCAGATTGTTGCAGGATAAAGTTGGTGCTGCGCGCGCCGTGCATCCCCAGCATGCCTAACGACAGCGGGTGCGCTTTTGGCAGCATACCCAGCGCCATCAGCGTCATGGTGGTCGGCAGATTGGCTTTCTCGGCCAGTTCGCGAACGCGCGCCGGGGCGTTAATCACGCCACCGCCCAGATACAGTACCGGACGCTGGGCGGCGTTAATCATCGCCGCCGCTTCACTCACGCTTTCGGCGCTAAATTCCGGGGTCGGCGCACGGCCACCGGGTTCCGGCAGTTCGCTGATTTCAATTTCAGCAGTCTGTACATCCTTAGGAATGTCTATCCACACCGGGCCGGGACGCCCCGACTGTGCAATCCGGAAAGCATCAGCAATGACCTGCGGTAATTCATTGATGTTGCGGACTAAGTAGTTGTGTTTGGTGATGGGGATAGAGATACCGTAGGTGTCGACTTCCTGGAACGCGTCGGTGCCGATTAACGAGGAGGCAACCTGACCGGTGATACACACCAGCGGAATGGAGTCGAGGCGCGCATCGGCAATGGCGGTCACCAGGTTGGTGGCGCCGGGGCCGCTACAGGCCATACAAACCGCCGGTTTGCCGTGGGTTCGCGCCATGCCCTGAGCGATAAAACCAGCGCCCTGCTCATGTCGCGCCAGAATATGGCGGATCTGTTTGCTTTGGCTTAATGCGTCGTACAGCGGCAACACCGTGCCGCCGGGAATGCCGGTGACCATGGTGATCCCCTGACGTTCCAGTAAATGAACGATCAATTGCGCGCCGGTAAAGCGCTGTGTTTGTGTTGTTGTGCCCGAACTTGCCATGCTCCAGTCCTTTTATTCTGGGCCGACTTTACGCTAAGGACTTCAAGTTGCTGGTGCGTTGACTGCAGCTTGAGCCACTTCGCGTTTCCGGGCGGGGGGGCTAGAAACTAAAAACCCCGCCCGGTTTGCGCCGGCGGGGTTTGGAATCGTGTGTGTTCCTGACCCTACGGCGCATTGCCGACGACCACCACCACACGCACGACGACTACCGCGGCTGGTAGCGCGGTTTTTAGTAGCGTCGAGGTCATCATGGATGGAGTCATTAAGGGTCTATCTCGAATTCATAAAGTGAATTCATACAAACACAGCTTTTTCATGCTGACAATGGAAATATTTTCATCCGCACAAAAATGCAGCAAAGATCACATTTCTACCGTCAGAAAAAAAATCCAATCTGTCCCTTTTTCCCGCTATTTCTGGCCTTGGTTGGCGCCGGTCGGTTGTGTTACGTTTTGGTGAAATATCCCTGAGCAACGCATTATCATGACGCTTTCTGTTTTCTGCATTTTGCTGTTTGCCGCCCTACTGCATGCAACCTGGAACGCCATCGTCAAAGCGGGAAACGATAAGCTTTACTCGGCCATCGGCGTCACCGGCTCCGCCGCGCTGATTGCGCTACTGCTGCTGCCCTTCGCCCCCGCCCCTTCAAGCGCCAGCGTTCCGTTCCTGATTGCCTCCACGATTTTGCAGGTTATTTACACCGTACTGGTGGCGAAGACCTATCAGATTTCGGATATGAGCCAAACCTATCCGCTGATGCGCGGCACCGCACCGCTACTGGTCGCTATCGTTAGCGTACTTTTGCTGGGCGACCATCTCTCGGCGATGGCCTGGTTCGGTATCGCGGTGATCTGTACAGCGATTTTGGGGATGGCGTTAAATGGCCGCTCGGGCTCGCAGTTGGGCGTTGTTTTGGCGCTGTTCAACGCTTGTATTATTGCTGGCTATACGCTTATCGACGGCACCGGCGTGCGCCTTTCGGGTTCCGCCTTTGGCTACACGGTGTGGTCATTTTTCCTGAACGGCAGCAGCCTGCTGGCGTGGGCAATGGTGACCCGGCGCCGGGAGGCATCGCGCTATCTGGCGCAGCACTGGAAGAAAGGCTTACTGGGGGGAATGGGCACCATGGGCTCCTATGGCCTGGCGCTGTGGGCGATGACTCAGGCCCCGCTGGCGGTGGTTGCGGCCCTGCGCGAAAGCTCAATTTTGTTCGGCGCCATCATCGCCTGGCTGCTGCTTAAAGAGCGGGTCTCCGGCCTGCGTTTCTTTGCTGCCTTCGGCATTGCCGCCGGTGCCATTTTGCTGCGCCTCTCCTGAAAATACTGGCAACTATTGTTGCCGTTTAACGTGTATAAATCCTGCCTGCATCACACATTTCATTTACATGATAGATGGTTAAATCGTCATCTCGTTATGGTAGATTCCTCTCGCTTTCAGCGCATTACCTAGACATTTATTCTTACAAACCTAATTTTTATAAAGTTATCAGCGAAATGAAAAGAGACAGAAACGTCAATATCCTGGTGATGCTGGTGTTGCTTGTGGCCGTCGGACAGATGGCGCAAACCATTTATATCCCGGCGATTGCCCAGATGGCGAACGATCTTAACGTCCGTGAAGGGGCGGTACAGAGCGTAATGGCGGCCTATCTGCTGACCTACGGCGTTTCCCAGCTGTTCTACGGCCCGCTGTCCGACAGAGTCGGGCGCCGTCCGGTCATTTTGGTCGGGATGTCGATTTTTATGCTGGCCACGCTGGTCGCTATTACGACCCACAGCCTGACGGTGCTGATTGCCGCCAGCGCCATGCAGGGCATGGGGACCGGCGTCGGCGGCGTGATGGCGCGAACGCTGCCGCGCGATCTGTATGAAGGTAGCCAGCTTCGCCATGCCAATAGCCTGTTAAACATGGGGATTCTGGTCAGCCCTTTGCTGGCACCGTTGATTGGTGGCGTGCTTGAAACCCTGATTAACTGGCGTGCTTGCTATGGTTTCCTGCTGGTGCTGTGCGCAGGCGTAACCTTCAGCATGGCGCGCTGGATGCCGGAAACCCGGCCGACCGGTGCACCCAAAACGCGGCTTATCAGCAACTATAAAACCCTGTTCAGCAACAGCGGCTTTAACTGCTTCCTGCTGATGCTGATCGGTGGGCTGGCGGGGATTGCGGTATTCGAAGCCAGCTCCGGCGTTCTGATGGGCGGCGTGCTGGGGCTCAGCAGTATGACGGTGAGTATTCTGTTTATTCTGCCGATCCCCGCGGCGTTCTTCGGCGCGTGGTTTGCCGGGCGTCCCAACAAACGCTTCCCAACGATGATGTGGCAATCAGTACTCAGCTGCCTTGCCGCTGGGCTGATGATGTGGATCCCGGGCCTGTTCGGCGTGATGAATATCTGGACGCTGCTGGTGCCCGCTGCGCTGTTCTTCTTCGGCGCAGGCATGCTGTTTCCGCTGGCGACCAGCGGCGCAATGGAGCCGTTCCCGTTCCTCGCCGGTACCGCCGGGGCACTGGTGGGTGGCCTGCAAAATATCGGTTCCGGCGTGCTGGCCTGGCTGTCGGCGATGATGCCGCAAACCGGGCAAGCCAGCATTGGCCTGCTGATGACGCTGATGGGGCTGCTGATTTTCCTCTGCTGGCTGCCGCTGGCGTCGCGCATGTCGCAGCAGGGACAGGCTGTCTAAAACGCAGGCAAGCGTCCTCTGTCGCTTGCCGCCGCTATTTCACCTGTTCCTGCAGCCAGCCAATAAACGCCTCGATTTTCGGCCACTGCCGGCCGGGCAACGTGGTGATGTAATAGCGCTGATGACATTTCAGCGCCATATCGCCAAACGGCGCGACCAGTTCTCCGCTATCGAGGCGTTTTTGCACCAGCCGTTTACGCCCCATCGCAACCCCAATATGATTCATCGCAGCAATCACCGCTAAGTCCGAACGATCGAAGCCAATGCCCGACGATGTCGGCAAATTCACCGCATAGTGCTGCGCCCAACTGTGCCATTCGTCCGTACCGGAATCATTACTCCACGCCTGTCTGTCATGCAACAACGTACAGTGCGGCAGGTTCACCAGCCTATCGGTGAGGTCGTAGCGGCGCGCGTATTCCGGGCTGCACACGGGCACAATCTCTTCATCCATCAACACATGATGCGTCAGCTGCGCAGAGGGCGCGTCGTCAAAATAGATGGCCAGATCGACCCCGGCCCGCTGCAAATTGACGTTGTCATTGCCGGTCAGGATGGTCAGCGAAATCGACGGATAGCGGCGGGTAAAGTCACCCAGCGCCGGAACCAGCCAGCACTGCGCGATGGACGGGCGCGAATAGACGGTCAACGTGCCGGACAGCTCCTGGTTTTTGATATCGAGGATTTCCTGGTTCAGCGTATCCAGCGACGACTTCAGCGCCCAGAACACCCGCTTTCCCTCGTGGGTCAGCTCCACTTTTCGGTGCGAACGGACAAAAAGCTGAATGCCCAGCTCCTCTTCAAGCTGATTAATCCGGTGGCTGACGGCGCTGGGGCTCAATGAAAGTTCATCGGCCGCCAGCGCAAACGACTGATGCCTTGCCGCCACTTCAAAGGTATAGAGTTTTGATAGCTGCCAACCATTAAGCAGCCGATTTCTGACCTCACGAACGGGATCCATGCTTACCTCTCTCCTCCTGATCCATGCCGCGGAGTGTAAAAAATAGCGTCGTAAAAATCAGCACAAAGATGAACCAAGGTGAACCATATCGCATAAACATGGCGAAATAAGACCTAAATCACCACCTTGATTCAATCTAGCTCATGTGAAAGCGGATTTATATCGTTTGTCAGACCATGCCTTATTTTTGTCCAATATAACCCTATTAATCACAGGGCAAGGTGAGTTATGCACTCTCAAATCTGGGTTGTGAGCACGCTGCTGATAAGCATCGTGTTAATCGTTTTGACCATCGTGAAGTTTAAATTCCACCCGTTTCTGGCGCTGCTGTTAGCCAGCTTCTTCGTGGGTACGATGATGGGCATGGGCCCGCTGGATATGGTGAATGCCATTGAGAGTGGTATCGGTGGGACGCTGGGCTTCCTCGCCGCCGTCATTGGCCTCGGCACCATTTTGGGGAAGATGATGGAAGTGTCCGGCGCGGCAGAACGCATTGGCCTGACGCTGCAGCGCTGCCGCTGGCTTTCGGCCGACGTCATTATGGTGCTGGTCGGGCTGATTTGCGGGATCACGCTGTTCGTTGAGGTGGGCGTGGTGCTGCTGATCCCTCTGGCCTTCTCCATCGCCAAAAAAACCAATACCTCATTGCTGAAGCTGGCGATCCCGCTGTGTACTGCGCTGATGGCGGTGCACTGCGTTGTCCCTCCGCATCCGGCGGCGCTGTTCGTGGTGAATAAGCTGGGCGCGGATATTGGTACCGTGATTGTCTACGGTTTACTGGTGGGCTTAATGGCATCACTGATTGGTGGGCCGCTGTACCTGAAATTCCTCGGTAACCGCCTGCCGTTTAAGCCGGTACCAGCTGAGTTTTCCGACCTTAAGGTTCGCGATGAAAGCACGCTGCCTTCGCTTGGCGCCACGCTGTTTACCGTGCTGTTGCCGATTGGCCTGATGCTGGTTAAAACCGTCGCTGAACTGAATATGGCAAAAGACGGCGCGGTTTATACGCTGCTGGAATTTATCGGTAACCCAATAACGGCGATGTTTATCGCGGTCTTCGTGGCCTATTACATCCTCGGTTTGCGTCAGCATATCGGCATGGGCGCCCTGCTGACCCACACCGAAAATGGCTTTGGCTCCATTGCCAACATCCTGTTGATTATCGGCGCGGGCGGCGCATTCAACGCGATCCTGAAAAGCAGCGGGCTGGCGGATACGCTCGCCCTGATCCTCTCCAACATGCACATGCACCCGATTCTGCTGGCCTGGCTGGTGGCGTTAATTCTGCATGCGGCGGTGGGGTCTGCCACCGTCGCCATGATGGGCGCGACGGCGATTGTGGCACCGATGCTGCCGCTCTATCCCAACGTCAGCCCGGAGATCATCGCTATTGCCATCGGTTCCGGCGCAATTGGCTGCACAATCGTCACCGATTCCCTCTTCTGGCTGGTGAAGCAGTACTGCGGCGCGACCCTGAATGAGACGTTTAAATACTATACGACGGCGACATTTATCGCGTCGGTTATTGCACTGGCCTGCACATTCCTGCTTTCCTTTATTATCTAAGCGCAAAGAGACTGACTATGGAAAACATTCAAACACTTATCGCCCAGTATCCTTTAGTGAACGATCTGGTCGCTCTCAAGGAAACGACCTGGTTTAACCCTGGCACCACCTCTCTTGCGGAAGGTTTACCGTATGTTGGCCTGACCGAGCGCGATGTTCAGGATGCTCACGATCGCCTGACGCGCTTCGCGCCGTATCTGGCAAAAGCGTTTCCAGAAACCGCGGCCACCGGCGGCATTATCGAGTCTGAAGTCGCGGTTATCCCAGCCATGCAGCAACGGTTGGAAAAAGAGTACGCTCAGCCTATCCACGGTGAAATGCTGCTGAAGAAGGACAGCCATCTGCCCATTTCCGGGTCAATTAAAGCCCGGGGCGGCATTTATGAAGTGCTGACCCACGCGGAAAAGCTGGCGCTGGCAGCCGGTTTACTGACCACCGAAGATGACTACAGCATCCTTTTATCCCCTGAATTCAAACAGTTCTTCAGCCAGTACAGCATCGCGGTAGGCTCCACCGGCAACCTGGGCATGTCGATAGGCATAATGAGCGCCCGCATCGGCTTTAAGGTGACGGTTCATATGTCCGCCGACGCCCGCGCCTGGAAAAAAGCGAAGCTGCGCAGCCACGGCGTAACGGTGGTGGAATACGAAGAAGATTACGGCGTGGCGGTAGAGCAAGGTCGCAAGGCGGCAGAAACCGATCCTAACTGCTTCTTTATCGACGATGAAAACTCCCGCACGCTGTTCTTAGGCTA
>PPYF01195393.1_pt1 | contig 55988 bp, 51 predicted proteins | sample 1559871 | NCBI WGS metagenome assembly PPYF01 (sample SAMN08240021, study PRJNA423297) | Human gut metagenome, whole genome shotgun sequencing project.
TAAGGGATCACTTTCGAGTGAATTTAGGGGATCACTTTAAAGTGGACGGAAGGGGGCAAATATGAGTGAATTTTCCAGTCTACTACACGTGCAGCGTTTGTGGTTGTATCTGTTGTTTCTTCTACACAAAATTCACCGTTAGCATCAATGGAGAAAGCAAAGTCAGTAGCGGGTACATTCCGGCTATCAGTGCAGGTAACAAGAAACTTTCCGTCTTTCTTTGATACTTCAAAACAATCGGTTAGCTTGTTGAGAAGTTCCGTTCCTAAATGCCCTCTCATGTTGCCATCTTCTTTTGATTTATTTTGATGAAGCACTGAAACAATTGTACAGCCATATTCAGCCGTCAAGGAGAGAAGCCACTGGATAAGTTCGTTACTTTGTTCAAGGCTGTTAAAGTCCTGCAATAAATCACGTACACCGTCAATGAAAATAATATCGGGCTTTTCTTCTTTGATGGCATCTTCAATCGTTTTTCTGCGTTCTTCAATGGTTAAGGGGCGCATGAAAAAAGGGAGAAAGTGTGTATCGTTTTTATCGGTAGGAAGTCCGGCAAACTTTAAGGCTCTCTGGCAGCATTTCTTTAAGCTCGCTTGTGATTGTTCCGTATCGAATAATAAAACCTTGTAGCGGTCTTGTAAAGGTATAACATCACCTTTGGAAATGCCGGCAAGCATTACGGAAATAAGGATATATTCCCATTGGCTTTTACCTTGTTTGGCACGCCCTTTAATCCCGATAAGTTCACCTGCCGGGATTGATGGAATATTGCCGATACTAAACAAAAACTTTGGCTCATTGATTGGCTGCGATAAGTCCAAAACATAATTTTTATATCTAAATCTATCCTCTGTCATTTCCGCTTTGAACTTAGTTTGTTCTGCGGATAGTTCTTGTAATACATTTACTCCCATAGCTACCCCTCCTCGAATAGATTAAATTGCGTATTATGCGGCTTAGTTTGCCACTTTTGAGGGTCTGCGGAATAATGCTTTGCCATAAAGTGGGTACGCTTATCAGGTGCAATATAAATAGCCTGCAGCAAGCCCATGTTTTCCAAATCTCGAACATACCAAGTAATACAGTTTCGGAGAACTCCAGTAGCAAAGAAGCAATCTAAAGTTGTGCCTACCGTATAGCGAAAGTAATCAAGAACTTTGCACAAGTCATTAGGATTGTGTACATTTGCAGTATCAATCTTCGGGGCGGCTTCGGTCGCTCTTGTTTTTTCTTCCATGTTAAGCCCTCCGGTATTTAAAGATTACTTGTTTTTTAACAGCCTCATCAATAGTATCAGCTTCATAGAGGATTCTACTACCTATACGTTTAGAAACTATTAGTCCGTCTTTAGTGAGCCTCGCTAATGTAGGTAAAGTCACATGAAGTAAATCGGCTGTTTCTTTCCGGGTATAGAACTTAGGTTCTTTCTTTGCTGTTACAGACAATACCCTTTCTGAAACTCTGTTTACAATTTCGTCTATGAAGGGAGCAAATAAGCTAATTATAGCCGATTGCTGAGTTTGATTTAATCTTTCCATAACTATTCCTTTTTTTTGTTATGAAGTTCAGAGTACGCACGTCCTTATCTTCGTTTACAAAGTTATGCTGTGGTGATTGTGGTGTTATTGTGGTGCAACAAAGGTGTTTTTTACTTATACGTAAAAAAATAACGCACTAATACGGTTGTGTATTAATGCGTTACATAAATCGAGATAAAAAAACTGTGGTGCCCCTGTGGTGTGGCTATTGCTTTTTTCTTATTATTTCTCCTATCTTCTCTTTCTTCAATTTATTCTTAATATATTCAGCAACATTCGTACCGCTACATTTTTGAGGTTTTATGCCTATACTTTCAGCAGCATCTTTGTACCAATTATTGCCCATACAGATAGATAAACAGCTAATCATGTGTTTTGTCTTAGCTTTATTTCCTTCTTTTTTGCCATAAACAGAGGAGAAATCAGCTTTTTCTACTAATGTGCAGAATTGTGCTTCGGTTAAATCAAAAGCATCACCGTTTAATGAGTTATAGATGTATAATACTGCTTCTTTTTTTTCTGTTTTAATTTCATAATTATTCTCGCTTTCATTGTTTTGGCATGGCTTTCCCAAAATATTCATAGAACTATTATTACTTGTTTTTATTACTTGTTCTTCAATATAATTAAGTGCTGTTTTTAAATCGTTGACGATTATCTGCACCATGTTTGTTAATGTGTAAACACTGCTAAAATATTCTTTTGCGGCTTCATCTGTTCCATAATGTCTTATTGCTCTTTGTTTATGGCTATTGCAGGCATTAGTAAAAATAAAGGTGTGTCCTTCAAAAGAAATGGAGTCATTTTTTAGGTTTCTATCGTATGTAATTAGGGGTTCAAGTCTGATTTTATACATAGAATATGTTACCTTTATGTCTCCTGAGGTTAAAATTTCATTTAATACATCTCTTACGTTTATTGTTCTTAATGCTGTAAATAGTGAATCTAAATATGGAATAGACGGGAAAGAATACCCTACACTTTTTATAATATCTATTGCCTTAAATAATATGTCTGAAAGATTATCCGTTTTAGTAAACTCCATAAGTTTTGATTTTGATTTTTGACTATTAATGAAAGATATAGCTATAGCGACTATAGTGTAGATAAAGAAAAGAGATTACCTCACCCTTGCATCTACCTTGCTATCCTTAATTTCGTAAAATAACTCTCTTTTGCTGCCAGCATACTCTTTTCTGATTCATCTAATTTTAGGTACGTTTTTAACTGCTGTTCGCTGCTATGTCCGGTTATTGCCATGATAGAACTAAGGGAGGCGCCGGCCTTTTGCATATTGGTAGCAAGTGAACGCCTACATGTATGTGTTTTAAGAAGGTCGCAAAAGCGTTTCTTTGCTGTGTACTCCATTACTCCCCGTTGTTCGTCCAATTCTACTATTTCCGTCCATCCTAAAGCCTCGCCAATCTCTTTGATATGGTCGTTTATCTTTTGGTCGTATACTTTGGGAAGTGTGCCGTTATATTTGTCAAGGATAACAGCAACACGATAATCAAGAGGAATATAAACTACGTTTCCGGTCTTTTCCTGCTTTAGTTTGATATAGCGGTTCCCATCGCTTAGGGTAACAATCATCTTTGAATTGATACGCTTATAGTCGCTCACACGTTGTCCGGTCAGACATCCGACTACAAACACATCCTTCACCTTCTCCCATGCCGGACGATTGGATAGGTCATATTCGTAAAGTTCCTGTATGCGTTCTTCTGTCAGGTAGACATTATCAACATCTTTATAGATTACATCAAAACCAAACCGGACGTTTGCCGCATCCATTAGTTTAAGTTGCTCGGCCGCATAACATATTGTTTTGCATATCTTCACCATCCGCGCAATAGTGTTCGGGGAATACTCTTTATCAGTGAGAAATAACCGGAAGTCATTATAAAACTCTATTGTCAAGTCCTCAAAATCAATAACTTTTAACCTTGTTTCTTGATACGCTTTAAACTGGGACTGAAAACCTTTGTAGCTTTTGACGGTTCCGGAAGATATATTTGTAGTTCCTCCCTTCTTTTTCCGCTTTCCGGTTTCGCATTCATGTATGAATTGAGTTATGAAATCGTTGAAGTCGGTAGCTTGTTCTTCTTCCAATGCTTTAGCCTCAGCTTTGGCACGCTCTTTTTCTGCTGCTATTTGTTCAGCGTACACAATCTCATGGATGCGTTCTTTTACCATATCGGAAGTAATAGCTATGCCATTCTTTATAAAGGCATCAAACATTGAGGAAATAGCATCAAGTTTGAGAAATAGCTCTTTGCCTTTTCCGTTTCTGAACGCTGTTAATGCTTTCGCTCCAGTCAAAGACTTATTCCATTCCTTTACATCAACTTCCAGCCCGGTAGATACCCTAATATTAATCTTAGGTACTCTATTCTGTATGCGAGCGTATAACGTTGCATATCCCTCGCTTTTGTCAGTTCTCAAAATGAATGTCGCTGCCATAATCTTTAGGGTTTAGATTGGTACTACAAATATAGAGGTTCTTTTAAATTTGGTACTACATTTTTTTATCTCATTTAATTTTATTTTCTCTGTAAAATAAATAATATATTGAATATTAATAGTTTGTATGTTTTATATTTTACTAAATAAATAAGCAAAATAAAGAAAAAGAGGTTCGCCAGGAACCTCAATAATCCCTCTCAGATTATTTCTGAGAGGGATTTTCTTTTGGGCACGCTCGGAACGAGCATTGTCTAACGGGTGGAAGCGGAGCAACGTAAAAATCTAGAACATCGGTAACTGATAAATGAATCCCACCGATACTCTGTTTGTGGAATAGTTCTCTTGCCCGAGTGCTTTGGCACGGGCGGTGAAGTCATAGGAACGTCCTACGTATGTAAGGAAGAAATGCAAGTTGGTATCCATAGGATAGAACTCCACACCGGCAAAATAACCCCATGCGGTGCGGTATTTGCCTTTTTCCAAATCTCCCTGCTGTTTGGTGAGAGATGCTGTTTCATACATTCCTTTTACGAAAGCGTTCCATTTAGGCAGGAAACGGTAATTCAACTTGGTTACCATTGAAAAATAGCCGGCATCGAAAGCATTGTGTCTTTCCATACTGCCCGTTATTCCTGTCATGATACCCTTGCGGTCTATACCTTCTTTGGAGTACATGAAGTCGAGGAACATGTTGAACTTATTCAAGTTCAATTCATTACCGAATGCAAAATAATAAAGATTCTTGTCCTTTGCTTCGTTCATGATAGAGGCGGACCAGCGTGTCTTGAATATGTCATTGAAATTACCGTTCCAGTTCAGGGTGTATACGAGCGGCAGCTTGCCCGATTCTATGGTAGGCTGTTCGCCGTCTTCGGTTTCAACTCCATACGTCTTGTTGAAAGAGTCGTTGCGGCTGTCCAGTATTTGCAGGTTCAACTGCTGGTGGGCATTGATGTCATATCCGATGTTCAAACCGGTCATGAAGTTACTCATGTTCTCAATCATATCGCTGTATTCATATATCTCGATAGGATTCAGGTCGAACTCGATACCGCCGTATGCGGTGCATTGCTTACCGGCAAAAATAGAAAATCCTTTTCCCAGTTTCACACCTATCCCTGCAATGTCAATGGAAGTAGGAAGGTTGTCTATGTTGCCGCTACTGTCGTTCGAGCGGTTCAGCCGTTGCCTGTATCGGTACGAAAGCCAGTTGTTGATATTTCCTTTGGCTTCAATGCGGAGTTGTCTCATTTTGAAAGCTCCCTCTTCGAAGCCGTCGCGGAAGTTTGCATCGAAGCTGCCCTGCATATTGAGGAATAAGTTGAACTTATCTTGTTTTTTCTTTACATTGGTGAGTTCTTCAAACAGGGTCTTGTTTTCAAGGAACTTCTCGTTCTTCTCCGTGCTTTGGGCGTACATGACTTGTGTACAGCCCGCAGCCAGAAGTATAAATGTGAGTTTCTTTATCATTTCTATCAGTTTTTAATATTCGTTGAAATATTCCTGAATCTGTTTCCAGTCGGTGGTTTTGGTCAGTGCAAGCATCAGCAGGACACGTGCTTTCTGGGGATTCAGTTCCTGTGATGCGACAAACTGATACTGTGCGTCGTCTACTTCTGCATCGAGCGAAGTGGGACCCGTCGGCACTCTTGACGAACGGACTACGAGAATACCTTTCTTGCGGGCTTCCGTTAATACGGGGAATATATTCTTGTGAATGTTTCCATTGCCTACTCCTGCATGGATGATACCCTTATAGCCATTGCTCAGCATCGGAGTCACCATGTCAGCCTCGATGTTTGAGTAGCTGTAGACAATTCCCACTTTGGGGAGTGAGTTCAGATTGGTAACATCAAATACCGAGTGGGTGGTGTGTTTCTTTACAGACGACATATTATACGTGACCTTGCCGTTCAGTACATAACCGAGTGCACCCGCGTTGGGAGCTTGGAAGGTCTGCACGTCAACAGTGTTCATCTTCAATACGCTTGCAGCACCAAGCACGCTTCCGTTCATTGCCACTAAAACGCCTTTCCCTTTGGACTCTTTTGCTCCGGCCACAACGACGGCATTGTATAAGTTAAGAGGTCCGTCGGCACTGATAGCGGTAGAGGGGCGCATTGCTCCGACCAGAACTACCGGTTTGTCGCTCTTGACTGTCAGGTTGAGGAAATAGGCCGTTTCTTCCATTGTATCGGTTCCGTGGGTAATTACGATGCCGTCGATGTCAGAGCGTTTCAGAAGCTGGTTGATTTTCTTTGCAAGAGTCAGCCATACATCATCGTTCATGTCTTGTGAACCTATCTTGACAATTTGTTCGCCGGTTACGTTAGCTATGTTTTTAAGTTCGGGTACGGCATCGAGCAGCGTACCGATGGCTACTTGTCCGGCAGTATAGTTGGTGGCGGTTGCAGACGTTCCGGTTCCGGCAATGGTTCCGCCGGTGGCAAGGATATGGATGTTAGGCTTCTGCTGAGCGAAAGCCATTGTGACGGAAAGCAGTAGCATAACGGCTACCATGCTGAGTTTTTCTAATCTTTTCATAACTTAATTTGTTTGAATTAAAAAATAGGTTAAAGGTAAATATGCTTAGAAAAATTGTATGAATAATAATCCCAAGGCTATGGCAACTGCCGTAGAGACGATACCCGGCATCATAAAAGAGTGGTTGAGTATATATTTACCGATTCGGGTGGTTCCTGTACGGTCAAAGTTGATGGCTGCAACTACGGTAGGGTAGTTCGGGATGAAGAAATACCCGTTTACGGCAGGAAACATGGCTATCAGCATATATGGCGATATGCCCAAAGCAATGCCCAGCGGTACTAAAGCGCGTACTGTGGCTGCCTGACTGTACAGCAGGATAGACATGACGAACAAAGCGATGCCGAACAGCCAGGGCATCTGGCGTACGATACCTTCGATAGAGGCGGTGAGTTGCGCCATATTTCCATTCAGGAATGTATCGCCCATCCAGGCAATGCCGAAGATGGCGATTACAGCCTGCATTCCAGCCGGGAAGACAGAGCCTTGTGTTGCTTTTATTCCGTCTGTCTTAGTTACCAGCAAAATGAGGGCGGCAGCCGAAAGCATGATGATTTCGATAATGGCGGACATCCCTAAGGAAACTGTTTTTCCGTCAATCAGGAAAGAAGGACGCATCCCTTCGAATGAGCCGAAAAGAACGATGAATGCCGTGGCAAGGATAAATATGAGTACCGAAATCATAGCATGGCGTTTGTTTGTTACATCGTCGATTTTCACTTTCTTGCCGTCGAAGTAGCCTTCTGTCATACGTTTTTGATATTCCGGGTCGTCAATCAGTTCTTTTCCCACACGCATGGAGCACAATGCGCCTACCAGTACACCGAGGATTGTTGCCGGAATCGTTATTTTGAGTATGTCGAATAAAGTGATGTCAAATCCGGCAAGCAGGCCGAGCAGTGCAACTGTAGCCGCCGAAATGGGACTTGCCGTGATGGCCTGCTGTGAAGCGATGACAGCGATACCCAGCGGACGCTCAGGTCTGATTTTGGTTTCGGTTGCAACTTCGGCAATGACGGGAAGAACCGAGTATGCCACGTGTCCTGTACCGGCTACGAAAGTAAACAGGTAGGTGACGATGGGGCTGAGGATAGTAACCTGAGACGGGTTCTTGCGCAGCAGTTTTTCCGCTAACTTTACCATGTAATCAAGTCCGCCGGCCGCCTGCATGCAGGAAGCTGCGGAAATAACGGCGGCTATCATCAACATTACGTCTATCGGTGGTGCAGTGGGTTGTAAGCCAAATACAAAAGTCAGTATGCCCAAACCTACGCCGCCCATTACTCCGAGACCTATGCCGCCTAAGCGTGCACCTATGATAATAGCGGTCAGTACAAATAATAATTGTAAAACCATATACTTATTATTTAAAAAATTAGATAAGGTTGTTATATTCTCTACTATTGGCTAATTTCTAAAATAATCCCTTATATAACAATAACAGGGGGTGAATTTGTTGTATTTATTATTTTATATTTTCTAAATTAAGCATATATTAACTATTTAGTAATTTGGAGTGGTAACCCTGTGTGTTCTTACATTTTGTCATATTATATATAGTAATATGTGTATAAAAAGGCTTGTATTAAATGTTGTTAACCTAATAATAAGTATTATTGTTTACAAAACAATTTATGCTATCTTTGGTTATTCTTTGATGACTGCTTATTGAAATAGTTAATAAACGTATATTATGAAAGAAGAACTATCTACAAAAACTCGCACAGAAAGCGATTTAATCGGCAGCCGTGAAATACCGGAAAGCGCCATGTATGGAGTACAGACTCTCAGAGGTATCGAGAATTTCCGTATCAGTAAATTTCATCTGAACGAATATCCTTTGTTTATCAACGCTCTTGCCATTACCAAAATGGGAGCAGCCATTGCCAATTCCGAACTTGGTCTGCTTACCGGGCAGCAAACGGATGCTATCCTTAAAGCCTGTAAGGAGATACTCGAAGGCAAGCACCACGAGCAGTTCCCGGTAGACATGATTCAGGGGGGAGCAGGCACCACTACCAATATGAATGCCAATGAGGTAATAGCTAATCGCGCGCTTGAAATCATGGGACATAAACGCGGCGAATACCAATACTGTTCACCGAACGATCATGTCAATCGCTCGCAGTCCACCAATGACGCTTATCCTACCGCCATACATATAGGAATGTATTATACTCACCTTAAACTTGTGAAACATTTTGAGGAGTTGATCGATGCGTTCCAACGCAAAGCCGAAGCGTTTAAACACATCATTAAAATGGGACGTACGCAGTTGGAAGATGCCGTGCCCATGACTCTCGGACAGACATTCAACGGATTTGCCAGCATTTTGCGCAATGAGATAAAGAACCTGAACTTTGCGGCGGAGGAATTCCTTACAGTCAATATGGGAGCTACCGCCATCGGCACGGGTATTGCGGCAGAACCGGAATATGCGGAGAAATGCGTGAAGGCTTTGTCGAAGCTTACCGGATGGGACGTGAAACTGTCCGGTGACTTAGTGGGAGCTACTTCGGATACTTCTTGCCTTGTAGGCTACTCCTCGGCTATGAGAAGAGTTGCGGTGAAGATGAACAAGATATGCAATGACCTTCGTCTGCTTGCATCCGGTCCGCGTTGCGGATTGGGAGAAATCAATCTGCCTGCCATGCAGCCGGGGTCTTCCATTATGCCGGGTAAGGTTAACCCGGTTATCCCTGAGGTAATGAATCAGATATCCTATAAGGTAATCGGCAACGACCTTTGTGTGGCTATGAGTGGCGAAGCAGCTCAAATGGAGCTGAATGCAATGGAACCCGTAATGGCGCAATGTTGTTTTGAGTCTGCCGATTTGCTGATGAACGGATTCGATACCCTGCGCACGCTCTGTATCGACGGTATTACCGCTAATGAGGAAGTATGCCGCAGATATGTACACGATAGCATCGGTGTGGTTACGGCTCTTAATCCGGTTATCGGTTATAAAAATTCTACCAAGATAGCCAAAGAAGCCCTTGCAACGGGAAAAGGGGTCTATGAACTGGTTCTGGAACACAACATTCTTTCCAAAGAAGATTTGGATACTATCCTGAAGCCCGAAAACATGATTAAGCCCGTGAAGTTGGACATAAAACCCAATATCTAAGGAACGGGTTTTCGGAGCGGTAAGGCTTTGAATATAAGTTGCGCGGATTTACACAAGACGGTTTATGAATGACTGAACGGTCATTAGATGCTGTCTGTGTAAATCCGCGCATTTCGTGTGGGGTATGAGTTAAATATTTGCAAAGAGTTCATACTCTATTTGTTTTGTTATGCCTAATTAGTTTCTTTTGTGACAGGAAATCTATTTATGAATACTTAAAAACAAAGAAAAATGAAGCGACTCAGATCATTGGTACTTGGCCTATTCGCATTGTGCAGCATGGTAGGTATGGCACAGGAAGCAGAGGCAGACGATACCGGTTATATTGTGAAAGTGGGGCAGGTGGCTCCCGATTTTACCGTTACGCTGACAGACGGCAGGACCGTTACGCTTTCCGATTTCCGTGGCAAGGTGGTTATGTTGCAGTTTACGGCAAGCTGGTGTGGTGTGTGCCGTAAGGAGATGCCTTTTATCGAAAAGGATATATGGCAGAAGCATAAGTCCGATCCGGATTTCATGTTAATGGGCATCGACCGTGACGAGCCGTTGAATAAAGTCATAGCTTTTGGCAAGTCCACAGGCGTTACCTATCCGTTGGGATTGGACCCGGGGGCTGATATTTTCGCCAAATATGCGTTGCGCCAAGCAGGTATTACCCGTAATGTATTGATTGATAAGGAAGGACGCATCGTGATGCTCACCCGCCTTTATAATCCGGAAGAGTTCTCGGCTTTGGTTAAGAAGATTGATGAACTTCTGAAATAACCTGTTCCCGTTTAGAACGAAAAGCTTGTTCCGGCATTTAGCGACATCATGATGTCGCTCCCCTGCACATTATCCTGCATTAGCAGTTCCTTGCCGTAAATGCGGATTTTGGGTTCGAGGAATACCTTGAAGCGGCGACCCACCCGGTAAGATGTTTGCAGTCCCGCTTCTCCGCCGATAAAGAAGCGGTTCTCATGTTTCATCCGCATAGAAGCCACTATTCCGGCAAATAGCTGTACGTCGTATTTGCGTTCGGGGTCATATCCCGTCATCAGATTGGTAAGGTTCAGCATATAGTCAAGGCTTCCGCTTGCCATATCATAATCCAAGGTTTTCCCTTTCCGGTCTGTGGACAGAGGTCCGTAATCCGCTGCTAAACGGAGTGATGACAACGGGGTGAAAATGCGTCCTACGCTTGCTGTGACCATGTAATCGAAGTAGCGTTTCGGTTCATACCGTTTCATTTGTATGGGAACGGAGAAACCGATTGCGCCGCTTACAAAGAAAGAAGGCTTAAACAAATCACGGTTTAAAGAGCGTGCCATACGGTTTTCTTCATCGGTACGCTGTATCTCTATACCTATATTGATACTGTACAGATTGTCTGTGAACTTTTTGGCTACGTATCTGCCTTCTTCCTTTTCATTGGTCTTTAATGAATAGGATGCCAGACTGGTGCGTGGCTCTGCAAATAAAGAAACATCGCCCCAAAGCCGGTATTTAAATTGCAAGCCGCCTGTAAATCCCGTATATCCGCCTTTTGCGGGCCGATAACCATTTTCTTTTTGAATATATCCCAGTTCACCGCCCGCCAATACATTGACGGAGAATTTGGGACTGAGTTGCCTGCCGTTAAAAAAATAAGTGGCATCCAGCATACCTTCCAGGCGCCCCCCGGCGTATGCGGACATCTCATAAAACTCTTCACCGGCCGAACTCGCCGAAGAGGCGATTACTTTCTTATGCCAGGTATCGGCCGATTTGAATGCCGACAGCCGTAAGCCGAATGCCGGTATCAGCCATTTGCCGGCAGACAGGCTGATGTGCGGGCCGATGGAGTTTGTCAGTCCCATTTCACTTGTCAGGCGGGAAGCTTGAAACTGCCCGCCGGCAGCGATGCCGATAAAGGTATTGTCCAAAAAATGATTGCCTTCCAGTATGCGCATTTTGCCGAAAGGCTTCCATGCTTTCAGGCGGTAGTTCATTCCTACGGTCGCACCGTAGGTCATGTCATATTTATGCCAGTTCTTTTGAAAGGAATGGTCTATGCCGTCACTCATAATGGTGAAGCGGGGTTCCAGATAAAAGTCCACATGTGCGGTAGGGTGCAGTTTCAGTTGGAAACCTAAATGCAGGTCGGCCACATGTTCCACTCTGCCTGCCAGTGCAGATAATTGATAGCCGACTCCCGCTACGGTCAGGAACTCGAAGATACGTCCGGGATTGTAGCCGTTGACGTAGGATGATACATTCAGCAGATAATCCGCCTGCAGGCCGAAACGCAATAGGGTTTCGTTGTCTATTTTGCGCGAGAAGTTACCCGCCAGCAATGAGGCACGCAGGGCATGGGCGGGGGCGAACTGCCAATTGGCGGCGATACCGCCCACGGGACCGGTGTTGAAATCCGTGTTTCCGCGCGGAATCATTTTGTCCATGCCGCCAAACAAGGAGATATACACATTATTTTTCCATAGTGTGTCGAAAGGCACTGCATCCGGATGCTGGTAACGTCTTTGGAACATCTGCCGGGTAGCATCGAATCCTATGCCGACGGTATCTTTAGGATGCGTTGCCGGAGAAGGATTATTGCCCGTTTGCTGTTGGGCAAAGGCAAAAGGTATCAGTGTGTGCAGTACAATCAATATAATCAGTGGTTTCTTCATGATGTTCAACTCTCCATATCCGTTTAATAAAGTTTCCAGTCGCCCTGGTCGTAATATTCCATAAATTCCTTGCTGATTTCACCGTCGTTAACGGCTATTTTGTAGTATTTCTCATCCAGTTTGACGATTTCTTCCAACTTCTTGCAGGCTTCGTCAAAGTCGAGGGCGTTATCGTAGCTCCATTCATACAGTTTCTTTTCCCGGATGTAAATCACCAGTTTCATGTATTTAGTCATGGCCGTTTCAGGCAGTTCTTCCAATGCTTTCTGTGCTTCTTTGTTGTAATTGTCCGTTTCCATAGCCATGCACATTACAATATTATTGAGCGGTGACGACTCCTTTACCAATTTGAATACCTTTTTACGTTCCTCGCCCTCCTTTACGGTGGCTGCACCCCGGTAGTCGTAGTATCCACCCAGACAGTTGGCAAATGCCTTTATCATCTGGAAGCGTTCGGTATCCGGAAGTTTGTCGGCAAGGATGCTGGCCTCTTCAAAGTTATAGGCGCGTATGTACATTGCGAGCTGGTTGGCAACGATTGTTTCGGGGTTTACCTCAGTCTTGGTTATGCTGATGCCGTCATTGAAAGAGTCCACCATGTTCACTTTCCGCTTAAGGTCAATCAGGGGTTTCAGTATCTCTACGTCGAAAGTATCCCTGCGTAGCAGCGCTATTGCAAGGTTGTTTGCCGCCAGAATCCACGGCTTTTCTTTCCCTTTCGTGTCGTAGGCCATTGTTTCCCTGTAAGCGCGCCGATAGAGTTTCTCCGCTTCTTCCGGGGCTTTTATCATCCGGAACAAATGCCAGTACTCGTATCGGGTAAACGATTTTTTGCCATCGGCGTATTGAGGGTCGTGCAAGTATTTGTCCAATATTTCATCCGGATTCAGTTCACGGAATATTTCATGTTTGTATTCGTACTGTACGGTGCGTAGTTTGGGCAGCCGTTCTTTGATGATGGTGGAGTAGTAGGGCAGACGCGATACGGCGGCAAACTGCGCATCCGGATTCTTATATTTCCCGGTGATTTCCCTTATCTCCCGCGCTTCCGCAGTGAGGCTGTCCCGTTCCAGTAAATCGGCTACTTCATTCCAAGTGGCAACACGGGTTTCCGTAGGATGTTTGTATACCCGGCTCCATTTGGCGGCAGGTATTACCGAAGTGATTTTCCGTAGGGCGAAAGCCGTTCGTTGCTTGGCAAGCGCAAGGTTGCTGGCATAGCGTCCTTCGGGAGACGATACGCCGGTTATCTTAAATTCTTTCAGTGTGGTGCCCTCACCGTTTACGATGTTCATCAGGTCTTCCTGCAACTTGTTCATCTGCACCACATTAGCAGAGTCGGCAGGATCCAGTTCGGCCTTGCCCACAAGGAATGTCAGCGAAATATTGCCTGCCGTATTCCGGCGTTCGCGCCGGGGCGTTTCCTTGTATTTATCGGGGTCTAATTCAAAATCGGGGAACGAGAACTCCAGAAACTGCAACGGGCGTTTTATTTTGCAGGTAGTCATTTTCCATTCCGCTTCGTATGTAGGGTGGGTATAGTCTGCTATAATAACTTTGGACAATACACTGTAAATGCGTCTGGGGTCGGGTACGGGTACCGAGTCATTGATGTCCAGGTTGAAGCGTGTGGCATCCAGTTGGCGGCGGGTATTGATATAGGGAGCCAGTTTGTCGTTCCTGATGTCGTAGGCCATGCGGCGGTCTTGCGTCAGTCCGTATTCGGGGCCGTCCATAACTGTCGGGTCCATGTAGCTCACTATCTCTTCGGTGGTACAGTCCATGATATAAGGTTGCATGATGAGCCGGCGGTTGGGCGCGCCGTAATTGCTGGGAATGGCTACCGAGTTGTTTACAATCAGTTTGTTGCCCACTATTTTCCCGGCTACGGGCCGGGGTTGCGGGTTTGGGTTTTCTGCCACAACTTCCACCTCCTCAAGAGCGATGCCGCCGTCGATGTTGGCGTTTATCTCCTGTTTGTAATTCACTTCGCGCAGTTCGTTTTTCATTTGCACGTTAAAGATTAGCGCGCCGTTTTCCGCTACACGTATTTCATAGTATCCGTCGGCGCCCGCCACGGCATCGGCGTCGAAGAGCAATGTTCCGCCACCGCCGGTTTCAAGCGCTTTCAGGGCATCGCGTGCCGAGGCCACGGTATTGAAAGCAAAAATACGCACGGTCTCTCCCATGGGGAAGGGGCGCGGCTTTTTTTCACCTTCGGGCAGGTTCAGCACTTTGCCGGACACGATAGTGATTTGTTGCGCCATGCTTGATGCGGAAGATAAAATCATAGCAATGCAAACGGCTGATGTTATGATGAAATTTTTCATGGCGGTTATTCTTTATTTGAAGATATAGGATATGGAGACACCTATTTTGATAGGTAGCAGTTTATAACCGTTGGCGTTGGCTTGTGCCGTTCCGTCGGTGTAGTCCTCTATGTTATCGTTTTTGTAGTATTGTTTTTGCTTGAAGTACACGGCGCCGAATCCGCCGTAAAACTCTACGTTGAGGCGTCGGTTCAGGTTCAGCGCATAGCCGAAGGTAATCCCGGCGCCGGCAGCATCGCCCTGATAGATGCGGTCTCCCCATGTGATGTCGTAGGACACGCCGAGAGCGGCTATTCCCACAAATTCCCGTGTCATGGGGCGTCCGTTAAACCAATAGCGGTATTCGGGCAGAAGACCTATCATTTTGGCTTTGTTGCCATAGATGTTGACTGCGCCGAAAGCCGAGATGTCGATACTGCTCCGTTCGCCCACAACGAATTCGCAGCCGATGTTGGGAGCCATGGCGGCAAGCATCAGGCCGTTGGTCTTTACTGCCAGTTGCTGGGCGTGCAGGGTAGGGAAACTGCAAAGTAGCAGCAGAAAGAAGATGCTGCTTAAAGAGAGTGTATGGTGATTGGTTTTCGGCATATCGGTTTTTAGCGTTTTGTTGGTTGGGATTTGTAAGTTCCGTTCTATTGAAATGTATGTTCCGTACCCTTGTTCCAGTCGTTTACGGAAGCTTTTGCAGCCATGCTTTGCGTATATAGGATGTTGAGGGTGGTTATGCTGCCGGCTTCCAGTACGATTAGCGGGGGAGTGTTTGCACCGGCATCGGCTTCGTCGAACACTACGATGTCTTTTTCGCTTCCGTCCGGCTCTTTTATACTGAATGTCAAGCGGCGGAGCGCACTGATAGTCTCATGCCCGTATGGCAGCAGCAGATAATCCTTTTGAATGCCGGCTGTTCCGGGGATAAGGTTGAGCGGGGATGCTTCGTTCCGGTAATCGGAGCTGACGGATGTACCGGTGTCCGGATTGTCGGATGTGATGTCGCCTGTTTGCAGGTCCATTGTCCCTGTTTGTCCCTCACGGGTGGTAAAACCGATGCTTTGCAACACCGGGTATGAGTCCGCCGTATATTCGGGGCGGTCGGTGGATATGTTGAGGCGTAGCCGTGCCAAGGCATGTTTCAAGGAGACGGCAATGCCTGCTGCGGTTGCAGCCGCTTTCTTGCTGCCTTTGGTCTCACCGGTGTAAAGGTAGTCTGTGGCGTCCTTTGCTTCCAGAGCGGCGGTAACGGGAATGGATACTTTACCGTTTTCATCTGCAGCGGCTGTTTCCGTATAAGGATAATAACCGTACAGATAGAGCGTGTCCTGCCGGGCAGGGTAGTACACTTTTGTTCCTTCCGGCTGCAAACTCAGTTGTCCGCCCTCTGCATATCGATAGGGAAGATTCTGCAAGTATGGGGTGCTGAAATTACTGTCTCTCATCAGAAATATACCTATTTCATCTCCTGTATTCAGGGCCGTGCCTTCAATGACGCTCCGGCCGACGGTAGTCTCTACGGTGCATACCGATGCCCTCAGCCGCACTTCCACAGCCCTCTCCCCGTCATCGGGAAGAGGAACTGTGGCAGTGTCTGTGTCGCATCCTGCCAATAACAGGAATGCGAGGCCGAACAGGTACGATATGTTTTTCTTTTTACTCATTACACTTCTTCTGTTTTTATGCGGGTGCTTTCCGCCTTTACTCTATGGGTACGTCTACGGAGTCACCGCCCGGTTTCCAGGTAGCTAAAGTGGCGGTAGCGTTGATTTGTTGGGTGGCGTAGATGCCGATACGTACGTTGTAGTAATAGCCGGCATAGAACAAATTGTCACTTTTGCCTGAATCGACGGCGGGAGCGGGGGCATTGACGGGGATGTCGCGTACAATCAGGTCTTGCGGCACTCCACTGGCATCGGGAGCCATGATGGTGACGTCCATCAGGAATTGTTCCATGTCCGGTTTCACCATCAGATAGCCTTGTATCAGCGGGTTGGCGCTTGACACGCCGTTAAGCGTATATTGTCCGCCTTCGTATTTCTGGACATAAATGTCTTTGGGAACTTCGACGGTTCCGTCGGCATTGTCGTCCGTAAAAGTAATATTGCCTTTGCCGTCGTCGGTGGCTTCCCGCATAAGCAGGGAACCGTTGTCGGTAAAGGTCAGTTTCCCGGTCAGAACGTTGAGGGTGGCCGTTGTGCCGTGGTTTTTAATGGTGATATTTTTCACTTTCATGTTTTGGACGGCTGTTCTGTCCTCTTCGGACTGCTCGGTGGCGGGAATCACGGAGAAACGCAACTGTGCCAGTTGGTGCTCGAAGTTGATGTTGGGTATCCACGGATAGTCCTGTAACTTTTCAGAGGCTGTCCGGTTCAGTTCGTGGTGATACTTCAACTGGCGGATGTATTGGGCTTTATAGCCGGTCAGGGAAGCGTCGTTCTTTACATCCTTTTTCAGGTAAATGCTGTTTGGCGCTATCTCTCCGGCGGTGGCATTGTTCCAGATGATGTCCTGCGAGCCGTCGAAACGGGCGAATGTTATTTCCGGCTTTGCGGCACTTATGGTTTGGCCTTCCTGATAAGGGGCGTAGCCGTAGAAGCTATAGTCGTATTTCTTCTGCATCGGGTAGTAGTACACACCGTTTGCGGCATTGCCTTTATATAATGTGATTTTCTGTGCCAGGTCATTCTCCAAACCGTCCGGTTTTACGTCGGAGCCGTCTTGCTTGGGCCAGGCGGTTACTGCTGCCTGTATATTGTTCAGCAGAATTCCGTAGTTCTCCGTATCGCCCCATGCTGCGGTTCTGTTGGCATCGGTAATGGCGGTGCTGGTGGTAGCGTCATTGGTGGCAAGGGCGAAAATACCCAATCGGGTAGTAGCACCGCTGGTCTCATCGTATAGCTTATCCAGCGGTGCGCGTGTTACGCCTACGCTGGCCCCTATACGTGTCTCTATTCCACCCAATTGGATGATTAGCCGTCCGTCCGGCGATTCGAAGTCGTTGTCGCTGACCGGTTGCTCTATTACGATATCCTCGTTTTGCGAGCAGGCTGTCATGCAAAGGGCGGCTGCCAGCATCCATAAATTCTTTTTCATGATTGTAGTGAGTAATTGGTTAAACATATCGTTGCTCTCCTATGTTCCTCGGTATGGTACTTCCGGTACCATGCTTTGGTATTCCTTGTACCAACGTTTGGTAGCTTCCGTGCCAACAGTTGGTAGCTCCTGTACCACGCTTTGGTATTTCAAGTACCAACGGTTGGTAGTTCTCGTACCGCCCGTTGGTAGTTGGATTGTTCTCAGGAGTTATTTCCCGATAGAGGAGCCGGTTCTTATTTTCCGTCTTCAATGTCGGTTTCAATGTCACCACCGTCTTCCCATGCGGTCAGCACTGCGGTAACCTCTATCTTTTCGAAACCATAGATTGTAATGTATACGTTGTAAGAAGCACCGGCCTTGAATTCTTTCACATCTTTTGAAATCTTGGACTGATCGATGATTAAGGGAGTATCCAGCTTCTCAACTTCTTTGTATGTAATCTTGTCACCGTCTGTTTCGTCTTTTGTATCTTCTACATATTGTTTAAGGTCTATGGATAAGCTGATGTTTCCGTTAGGGAAAAACATAACAGGTTCACCCACTTGAGTTCCTTTAGCGTCGGGGTCACTATCTGCCGGAATATTTTCGTGGCCGTAAGGATACTTGGGCACTACCGGAGTGATTAAACCTTTGTCCGGGTCTAACTTGTTTTTGTTATCAGCATCTTTACTGCATACAACAAAAGGAGCGGTGGAGGCTCCGTTTCTTGCGGAAGTCGTAGTAGCCAGATCCATGTCGACAACATTTACCATGTCTTTCAAGGTAATCTTAGTGACTTGCATACCGAGTGTCTTATCCTGTCCGTCAGTACTTTTGCGTTCCACCCAATTGCTGCCTTCATATTTATAGCCGGCTGCGCTTTCACTGCCTGCCCTTACGAAAAACTTCAAACGAGCCAGCTGATGGTTGAATTTCAGGACAGGAACAATGCCTTTACGGGCTGTACGGGCGCCGAACTGGTATTTCATAAGTTCCGTCCACTCGCCGCTTAGCTTGGTAGCTATGTCTTTATATAAACTTTGGTCATTGGAAGCATCATTCTCGGCCATATCTATGGTACTGGCTGCCAATAGGTCTTGAGTACCGTTGATTGTTACATTCTTCACTTTCTTCTCATCTGCCGTAATGGTTGCATCATCGTGGGTTGCATCGTCAACATGATAACCGTAGAATGTATAGGTGCCGTTGGTCGGGTAGTATTTGTATTGAATCACGCCGTTGTCGGTATCTTCTACATAATTGTTATAGATTCTGATTGCACCGTTATTGCCTTCGGTTGCTTTGGGGGCTCTGAACTGGAGAGTTGCGTTATCGAGAATCGGAGTTTTTGCTCCTTCAGCTCCTTCTTCTGCTTCTAAGCCGGTGGCTCTGTCTACCATGTGGATATACAGTCGTTGGCTGTTCCACTTGTTGTTCTCGCCTTCTACATCGCCCACAGAGCCGGTTCCTCTGCTGAGGGCCGTAACCGTGGGTACGTCCACGCCTAATGCGATCACTGCCTTGTCATTGTTGTCGTCCGGATTACCGATACCCGGATCATTGTCCTTTGAACAGCTGCTCATTACTGCGAGCGCCATTGCTGCATAGAAAAATTGCTTTTTCATACTTCATTGAATTTTTAATTAATAAAAGAAAATATATAAATCTCTGTCTGTTTCAATTTTATTCTTCTCCTATCTCTATATCTCCACCGTTTACCCACGAGGCAGCCTGTACATTCAGCTTTATATCCTGCGGACCGTATATATAGGCGCTGATGTTATATTCGCGTCCGCCCATAAACCCACTGGAGAGGTAAGCGCCGTTTTCGTCTTTGTTGTACACGGCATCCTTTAAGTCGTAGCTGAAAGTCGTGATATAGGGTTCACTCCCGGTTGCGTCGGGATAATATACCGTATTTATAAGGAGCGTGGCATTGTTGCCCGGCGGCAGCAGGAAAACCCCGCCGTCTGTTGCCGGACGCTGGTTTACTTCCTTGTCCGCATCTTCTTCCCTTACTTGCATCGGATAGAGTGATTTTCCTTCTTCATCGGTCCATGCTATTTCTTTTCCCTCTGCATCACGTGCCGGTAATTTCCCCCGTTCTCCCTCTGTGGGGAAATGGACGCCTACGTTTGCAGGGTCGGACGAGGCTACAGTGAAAACGCCTTTGTTGACGCATTCTATCCAGACACCCGTGATGTAAACGATGTCTTTCGTGCTTTTACTGGCAGGATAGAATTTTAACTTGACGTATGAAAGCTGATGCTTCATGCGGATTATGGGCCAGATGTTGCGGCGTGCCGTGTACGTGCCGTAATAGCAGCTGCGCATGAGCTGACGTTCGTCGGCGCCGAGCTGTTTCAGGCGGGCAGCCTGTTCGCTGTAGTCGGCAGCTATCTTTCGTCCGTTTTCCACGTCTTCTATCAGCGCTTTGAGGTCGGCGGCAGCGGCGCACATCAGGTCTTGCGAGCCGTCTACGGTGACATCGAAGCAGATACGGTCTGCTTCGCGCTTCACTTCGCCCACTTGCGCATTGTCGTAGTAATAAGCAAAGAAGTTGAAGGCGTCGAATTCTTCCTGCAAATTGTAATAGGGGATGTAGCCGGAACTTTTCCAGTTAATGAACGAGCCGTTTCCTGCATAAGCAGCTCGTTTGCCGTGCAGTTTGCATTGCTCGGCGGTGAGTCCCAGTGCCGTGCATTCTTCGGCGGAGATTTCGTCCAGACTGCCGTCGATGAGGCAATAGCGCCGGTCGGCATCTTCGGCCCGGCGATGGGCATAGGTCATTCCGTTGGGATTATCGCGCCGGAATGCGTATACGAAGAAAGTGCCGTCGGCTATGCGTTTGCTGAAGTTTGTTTCGTCTGTGGGATCCAGCACTCCCGCACCGCGTGTCAATACATTATATATAGGGTCGCTGAATGCTACCATGACGGGCAGTTGCGTCTGGTCGCCCTGGTTGTCCTGATGATTGGGGTCATAGAGCGACTCGTCGCCGGTGTACAGATTACCGCAACCGGTAACAAGCAGCAGTATGCACCATAACGGCAGAATAAGTTTGTGCCGGTGTCTCCGCTTTTGCATGCTATTGCTATATGTCAGGCGTTTCATCTTTATATCTCTATTATTATGTCATCGTCCGGATTGGTGGGATCGTGCGGTTGCCATCCCATGCCGGTATCGTTGGGTACTATCTGGTCGGCCTTTATTACTAAAGGCGTTGTGATTTCGATGTTTACATCTTCTTTGCTGTAACGCAGGTATATTTTGCCGTCGCGCACTTCAATGAGCTGTGCTGCGGTCAGTTCGTCATAGGGATTGATGGCGCCGTAGATGTAGCGGCTGTTTTTTATGGGATTGCCTTCCTCATCCACTACCGGTGCACCGGAAGAATCCAGTTGGGGAGTAGATACCTGCAAGGCAACTTGCAGGATGCCCGGTCCGTTGAGATGTCCTTTTGCCGCGCTGGGGATGACGCCGAGGGTGTGGAAATGGACCACGCATCGGTAAGTACCCTCTCCGGTTTGCGTAAACTCGTCCGGTTGTACCTGATGTGCCATCCGGTAGAGGCGGGTGGTGTCCAGACAGGCGTCGGCGATGTTGAAGCGTCCGCAAGCGCCGGACAATTCGATGATGGGCGCCGCGAGGTCTTCTCTTTTTATGTTTCCTTCGGTGCGGATATTGAAGACGATATTGATACGCTGGCTGATGCGTTGCATATCAAAATCCAGGATGGTCGGTTGTCCGGTTTGGATGTTTATGTTCTTTTGCACCGCATAGAATATGGGCGACTTTATTTCCTGCAGGTATTCATCGTCAGGATTGAAATCGGGCAGGTCATTGCCCTCTACGATGTCGGGCTTTTCATTGCCCATACTGCTGATTTGCAGATAAAGGTCTTTCACGCTTACCTTATTGTCGTGGATGTAATTGTCCAGATTTTCTATGCTGATGATGGGAGTAGGGGACTGCTCCGTATCGCCTGTCTGTGCCGGAACATCCGCATACTGCTCGTTGATGATAAAAATGTTGTACTCACCTCCGCGCAAGTAAAAAGAAGAAGCGGTTTCTTCCGGACTCTCTATTGAGTTATCTTCCGAATTTTCTTTTGTATTTGAAGCTGTCCGGGTGTCGGAAGACGTTTCCTGTTGTGTTATATTATTGTTTGTGGCAGGGTCTATGGATGTGTTGATGATGCCGCGGGTGCGCCAGGTGTTTATGATACGGCTTGCTACGATGTGCATTTCTGCCGGAATCTCATCTTTGCTGATGTCGCCCCAGTTGAGCCGTACACGCATGTCGGTAATGTGCGGATGTTCCGCTTCCGGACAGAGGTCTACCGAGGTGCAGGCACAGATGCAGCACAGCAGGCTGAGGGCAAGGTATGTCAGTGTCTTGTTTTTCATCCTTTATCCTCCTTTTCATCTTCTTCTTCACCGGAAGCATCTCCCTTTTCTTTGTTGGCGGCTCCCGCTTCCGGCTTTCCGTCTTTTTTCCGGTTTTTCCCGGAGTCTTTATCTTTCTTTTCTTTGGTATGCAGTTTGGCTTTCCTAGCATTGGCAGCACGTTTGCCACGTTTGGCAGAATCTTGTGTTTCGGCTTTCTGCTTCAATTGGTCTTCACGTACTTTCAGTGCCTTGCGTATGGCTTTTTCCTGCTCGGAAGTAAGTGTATCGCTAAGTTGTATGCCCAAAGAATCGGCTACCTGTTTGCGCAGTTTGTCGGCAGCTTCTTTCAAAGCGAGTTCCTTGCGCTCTTGCTGCATCAGCTTCCATTGTTTCAGCTCTTCTTTGGTAAGCAGGCTGTCCGGGCGGCTGAAACCTTGTTTCCGTACCGCATTGTCGATGGAGTCGATGCGTTCGCGCATCTTATTTATCTTTTCATTAAGTGCCTGGCGGGCGAAGTCGCGTATCTGTACACGGCGGTACACCGATTCCTTATACTTGCTGCCTGCCGACATGAACCGGTAGACGAAAGCCACGCGTAAATCCGTTATCAGAGGGAACGGCACGATGTGCCCGCTTTTGCATTTCTCCGCTATGCGCGGGTAACAGTCGCTTTCCGCATCGTGCGTATAAACATCGTATGAGGTGTAAAGCAGTCCGGCGGAACCTCCCAATTCCAGGTCTATGTAATTGTTGCGGTAGCCGTAAAGCGGAGCGGTATATCCCACGCTGATGCCGGCTCCGTAGGCGTTACCCTGCTTGCCTTCCTTACCGATTTTAAAGTTGTAGCTGGCGGCGTTGACATATACGCCCCAGTAGTAAGCGCGTTCCTGGCGCGGATTCTTGCGCTGGGTGGTGAATACGGTTTCCTTGAGACGTGTCATCAGATTGGCATCTTTGGTGACGCCGCCTCTTTTACGGGTGCGAAAATACTGACGCCACTCTACCTGTGCATCGAATACATTGAAAATAAGGGATGGGGTGTACTTTTGCGAGGTGTTCCAGTTCCACTTTATATTGGCACCGATTGTACGTTTGTTCCGGATGGTATTGCCCAAGTCAAATTCTACGCCAATATTAGGAACGGTCAATAACCAGTCAACAGCATTTGTCTTGATACCCCAACGGTCTTTGAAAGATATTAATTCGGCTTTCGCATCGTCTTTCTTGCCGCGTTGCACCTGGGCATATGTGTTATTCAAAGTTATTGATATAAGAAAACACACTACAAGTTTTCTGGATAAAAAAAAGTAGTGCTTTTTTTTATACTCTTGTGATAAAATCACTTTCTTTTTAATATTATTTGTTTGTTTGCGATGCCAAAGATATATATTGTTTGTGTAAAAACAAAACTTGTCATTAACTTTCTTTTATTTATCAGACCTTTTTTAATGTAATATATCTAAATAGCGTTTTGATTGGATAATTTTTCAATGCTTCTCTGTAATTCGGGTAGGTATGGTATAAAAAAGAAGGTGTAAGTTTTTCCCAACGGGACTTACACCTTCTTATCTGAAAAAATAATAATTATTTTCCTTTATGCCTGTTCGCGCGTTTCCTGCGGATTTCGGCTTTCATTTTCGCCGCACCGGAACCATGCAGGCCGGTGATATAGGTCTTTTTCTTGGCTTTGGTCTTGATTTTGTTTTCTTCTTTAGGCTTCTCTTTCTTGCCTTTGAAAACAATACCGCCCATCATTGCTTCTTCTATACTCACGTTGTTGATGTATTAAGTAATTAATAGTAATCCTCTTGTTGCAAAGTATGCCGTACAATTTACTTGGCGGGCAGTATCTCAATCCAATAATCGTCGGGGTCGTTAATGAAATAGAGTCCCATGGCGGTATTTTCAAAACATACCCAGCCGTTTTCCTTGTGATATTGGCGGATTGCATCATAGTCTCCGGCCACGCGGAAGCAGAGATGGCTTTCGTTCTCGCCCAGTTCATAGGCTTGGGGATGTTCTTTCAGGCAGGTCAGTTCCAGAAGAAAACCCGTGCTGCCGTCGGTGAGATAGACCAGCGTGAAAGAGCCGTCCGACGACTCTTTCCGATGATGTTCCTTCAGTCCCAATGCTTGTTCGTAGAAAGCGATGCTGCGTTCCAGGTTGGTGACGTTTATATTAAAATGGTCGAATTTGCTTTTTATTTCCACTGTTGTTACTTTTTTAGGTTTATAGTATCGGTTTATTTAATTTTTGCTTTCAGGATTTCGCCGATGTATGTACGCGGCATACCTTCTATCGGGGCTTGTGACGGCACTTTCTTACATTCCAGAATGACGGAAGGCTCTGTCTGTCCGTTGGGATAGAAGCGTACGGTATAATTCTGGGCCGCTTCCATCTGTGCATAAGGCTGTTCCGGTGACAGAATGGTGAAGATTACCGGCTTGTTGCCTGCTATCTTGCCTAACGAGCCGCCGGCATTGGCAGTCATCATCGTCATATTGAAAGGTTCTTCGCCAATTACAATCACCAGCTTGCCGTTGCCGGTCTGGATGGCATCGGCGGGAACAGCATCCGGGGCTACCTCTTTATAGGCGCTTGGTGCAGCCTGTACATTGGTTTGCGGTGCGGCGGCAACCGTAACCGTAGCCGGTGTTGTAGCGGTGGCCTTGGGAGTCTCTACTGTAACTTGCGTTTTGGGAGCAATCACCGTTGTACCCGAATTGACGAGCGCCTTTGTCTCTTTCTTTTCTTCTTTCTTTTCCTCTACAGGAGCTTGGGCGGCGGTGCTGGCGCTTAAGGCTTCCGTTACCTCAATGCAGAGGGCATCGACGAAGTCCACAGTCTTTCTGCGCCATTTGGCAAGTCCGCGCACCTGTTTGGTTTGAGACTTGTTCAAGGCGTACTTGTCGGTAATCCATTCTTCGGCGGTATATTTCTCTTTTCCTTCGCGGTAGTTGAAACGTATCTTCTCTACTTCAAAAACACATTTTTCCGGTTGGCAGGTGACGGTGAGCTGATAAAGAATTTTCGTTCTGTCCAGTGACAATGCGGTGGAGCTGAACACAATCCATTCATCGCCGATGCCTACAATCTGTCCTTTCTCCTTGTCGGAAAAGACTACGCGACTGTTATTCCCGTTCTTTGCCAGACGTGCATCCATCCACCTCAACAGGCGGGAGTAGATTGTGTCTTGAGACATTCCGGGGATACTGAAATCTTTGGTGAATACTACCTTGCCGTCCACTTCCGGAACAGCGCCGGCCAGATATTTGCTGTCATCCCTCTGGGCATGCAGCAAGGCAGGCATGCAAAGGCAGAACAGCACAATAAGAACCTGTGTTAAATTTTTCATAATGCTATGTTTTATTTAGTAATGTCAAAACTCTCACCCCGGCGGGAGATTGTAAGGAAACGGCAACCCCGGCTTTCGGCAAAGGTGCGGAAAGCGTTGCCGCCCCGGTAATCCTCACTGAAGTGCATAGGTGCAAATATAGCGGTTTTTATCCGTTCCACGAACTGTTCCGCACCGCGCATGTAATCTTTTCCGATGCGGCTGTCCACCGGAAACATGGCTATATCTACCCGGGGAGCCTTTTGTTGCAGGTTTTTTATCTCTGCAAGAAAGTCGCCTTCCGCCTTGCGTATCTCCTGCGGAGTGGACTCTTCGCTCCAATGCCAGTTGTTCAGGTCGCCGGCATGGAACAGGCGTACGCCTTGCAAATCTATCAGGAAAGAGATGCCTACATCGGTGGAGCCGAAGGCTTCGATACGGATATTTTCATCTTCGTAGACATCCCCCTTATTTATGTAAACGGCATCTTCCGCCGTGGCACGCCGGTGTTTCAGAATATCTTTGGAGAAGATATACCGGATGTCGGGCCACTGTTCCTTCCATGAAAGGATGTCGCGGTTGAAGTGGTCGGGGTGGAAATGCGAGGAAAGCACGTAGAGCGTTCCCGGCTTCTTTAGCAGATGGTCGTGTACGATTCCCCGGTCCGGCGCCTCTTCCGAGGAGTCTTTGTAGTAATCGATAATGACCGTTATTCCGTCCGCTTCAATCGCGAAGCCGCTGTGGTAAATATAATCAAGTTTCATTGTACGGTTTCAATTATAGCGCAATATTACAAAAAACACCACACAAACTTCCGGTTTGGCTGTTATTTTATGCAAAAGTCCTACATCGGGACTTCAATCAGCAGGATATGCGAATCTTGCAGCGTTTCCAACTCAAAGCTGTCGGTTTCGTATATTCCCATACCGTCGCGGCGGGACAGCACTGTGCCGTCTACCTTTATTTCGCCCTCTATGAGGAAGATGTACACGCCGGCGTGCGACTGGTGCAGGTGATATCCCAGCTTCTTTCCGGCCTCGACTTCTCCGATGGAGAACCATGCCTGTTGCAGCATCCCGGCAGGAGCATTGCCGTCGGGCGATACGATAAGCGAAAGCTTGTTCTTGTGCAGATAGGGACGGATGTCATAATCCTGATAGGCGGGCGGGGTATTCAGCTTTTCGGGTATTACCCAGATTTGGAGAAACTCTGCCGGTTCGGTATCGCTTCCATTCATTTCGCTGTGGTAGATGCCCGTGCCTGCACTCATGGTCTGGATGTCGCCTATGGTGATGGTACGGCTGTTTTGCTTGCTGTCGCCATGTTTCAGCTTGCCTTTCAGGGGAATGGAGATAATCTCCATATTCTTATGCGGATGGGTTCCGAAGCCTTTTCCCGGAGCTATCCGGTCGTCGTTAAGAACGCGCAGGGCGCCGAAATTCATGCGGCGGGGGTTGTAATACTTGTCAAAACTGAATGTATGGCGGCTGTCGAGCCAGTCATACGAAGAGCGTCCACGGCTTTCGGCTTTGTCTGTTACTTTTTTCATAATCTGTCTTTTTAGTGATTTATCTGTGTGTAACAAGCAGGCGGGCCTGAAAGTTTGAGCCGTGGATGATTAATGTTCTATAAACGCTTTTTTACAGTCTGACCTCGTTTTCCAGTTTCTTGTGTTCCATGAAGTCCTTTATATTCATCAGGGTAGTGGATGCGATGTTGGCAAGGGCTTCACGCGTGAAGAATGCCTGGTGGGAAGTCACGATTACATTATTGAATGAAAGCAAGCGTGCCAGCGTATCGTCGTCGATAATCTTGTCCGACCGGTCTTCGTAGAAATATTCGCTCTCTTCCTCGTACACATCCAGCCCGGCAGAACCGATTTTCTTGTTTTTCAGTCCTTCTATCAGGGCATTGGTATGGATGAGCTGTCCCCGGCCGGTGTTGATAATCATCACGCCGTCCTTCATCTTACTGATGGAGTAGTCGTTAATCAGGTATCTGGTCTGCTCCGTGAGCGGGCAGTGCAGGGAGATGATGTCCGAGCTGCGGTACAGTTCGTCCAGCGTGGTGTATACCACCTGGTGCTCGCGGGCGAAATTGTAGTCGGGATACAGGTCGTAGGCGAGGATGTTCATGCCGAAACCGCGCAGGATGGCAATTAACTTCTTGGCTATTTTGCCTGTGCCGATGATACCTGCCGTTTTGCCATACATGTCGAATCCCAAAAGGCCGTGCAGGGAGAAGTTGCCGTCGCGTGTGCGCCAGGTGGCGCGGGGTATCTTCCGGTTGAGGGAGAGCATGAGGGCAACGGTGTATTCCGCTACCGCGTAAGGGGAGTAGGCGGGGACGCGCACCACGGTGATGCCGTTTTCCGCTGCCGCTTTCAGGTCTACATTATTATATCCGGCGCAGCGCAGGGCAAGGAGTTTCACTCCGTTTGCCGCCAGTTGCCGGATAACTTCCGCGTCGGCAGTATCGTTTACGAAGATACACACGGCATCCACGCCCTGCGTCAGTATCACGTTGTTCAGGTTGAGGTGTCCTTTGTAATAGCGGAGTTCAAAACCGTATCCGCTGTTTTTTTCATTGAATGAAGCCTCGTCGTAGGGCTTGCTGCCGAAGAATGCAATAGTATATGCCATGAGATTTTAAGTTTTGGTGAATATTCGCAGGTTATTAAGTGTGCATGACGGATGCGCTTCGTATAAGTGCACTTTCTGCATTTGTTAAAAGGCGGCATGCACAAAGAATATAACGTGCGCAAAGGTAAGAATGTTCGGGACATATCCGGCAGGTTGTGCTCATAATCTGTTGTCCGGATGATGAGTGCCGGCGATAGCAGGCGCTATGTTGTTCCGACACGGAGAAAGTTTTGTTCCGTCATGGTGGAACGGAACTTTCTCCGTGGTGGAATGAAATTTACCCCATGGTGGAACGATTTGGCATCGGCTGCTTTTCCCTTTGGGCATAGGGGCAGTATATGCAAGCGGCAGGGACGGCAAATGGAGCAATCCCTTGTCTGTTTCAGCATGAATATTGGTGAATGTTTCAGTAGAAACTATTGATTTTTTCAATTAAATTCTTCGGTTTTCCTAAATTAAATGCGCAAAATTGTTATTTATGTGCAATATTATTGTACCTTTGCGCCCGAAAACAATAAAAAAGATTTAGATGAGAAAAATTTCTTTGATTAGCATTGCGATGTTAATCGTTTCAATTCCAACTTTTGCAGGAGGTCTCCTGACAAATACAAATCAACACCCTGCCTTTCTTCGTATGCTGTCGCGCGGCGCAAACACCACCAGTGTGGATGCTGCCTTGTCCAACCCTGCGGGTCTGGCCTTCCTGCCGAAAGACGGGTTTTATACATCCTTGAGTATTCAGAGTGCGTTCCAGACAAGAAATATCGATGCTTCGTGCGAGGCTTTGGGGCTGGACAAATATTATGAAGGCAAGGCTTCTGCGCCTGTCATTCCCAGTGTGTTTGCCGCTTATAAGAAGGGCGACTGGACCATCTCCGGTTTCTTCGGCATTACCGGCGGAGGCGGAAAAGCTTCGTTCGATGACGGCTTGTCCATGTTCGATGCCATGGTGATAGGCGGATTGCTGCAACAGGGTATTCCGGGCAAAGCCTATACACTGAACAGCTACATGGACGGCAAGCAGTATATCTACTCCGTGCAGTTGGGGCTGACCTATAAGATAACGGACTGGCTGTCTGCCTTTGCAGGCGGGCGCATGAACTACTTTACGGGTGGTTACAAAGGTGCGCTGAATGCCAGTGCGGCCGTTGATTTGCCTATGCCCACCGGTGGAGCGATACCCGTTGGAACCGAGCTTATCGGCATCGACCTGGATTGCAGCCAGACCGGTTGGGGATTTACTCCGGTTATCGGTTTGGATGCCAAGTTTGGCAAACTGACGATTGGTGCGAAATACGAGTTTAAGGCCAATCTGAACATTGAAAATAACACGAAGGTAAATTCGTTGCGCATGATAGGTGCTCCCGAAAGTGAGCTGGAGGACTACAAACACGGTGTAAATACGCCGAACGACATTCCCGCCATGCTTTCGGTGGCTGCTGCCTATGAGTTCCTTCCTGTGCTGCGCGCATCGGTGGAGTATCACTTCTACGACGATAAGAACGCAGGCATGGCAGGTGGCAAACAGAAGTTCCTGACGAAAGGGACAAACGAGTATCTGGCCGGTATAGAGTGGGATGTTATCAAAAGACTGACCCTGAGCGGCGGTGTGCAGTTCACCGATTATGGTTTGTCCGATGACTATCAGAGCGACACAAGCTTCTCGTGCGATTCCTACTCGCTGGGTGTGGGCGCGAAGTTGCAGCTTTCGGAAAGAGCCGATTTGAATGTGGGCTATATGTGGACCAACTATGAGGATTATACCAAAACCGGCCAAAACTATCAGGGCACAAATCTGCCCGGTACAAACGTGTACAGCCGTACCAACAAGGTATTCGGTCTTAGCATAGACTATCGCTTCTGATCTTTCATAATCCTTTATATACGTAAGAGAGGATGTGTCGCAAATTCGGCTGGCACATCCTCTTTTTGTCTTATGCCTTTAGGGCTTTTATTTCTTTCCTTTTACGGATTTCCGTGCAGGTTTCAGAAGGAATATTGCACCAGCAGGTTCATGCGGTTGGCATGGTTGGTGGAATTGTCGAAGTTCGTACGCCAGCCGCGCAGATACTCTGCACCTACCTGCATGTTGGGGGTGACATTCCAGAACAGGTTTGCTACGAAATATTGTCCATAGCGGTAAGTGGACGGTTCGTTGGCAGGATACCCGTTTTCGGAATAGAGGCGTGACATGCTGTATGTGCTTGAAAGGAACACTTTCGGACTGATGTTGTATTGCAGTCCGGCATACCAGCCCAGCATCGGCAATGCTTGCATTTTGCCTGCTTCATCGGGATTGGGAACGATGTCCACGTTCAGGTTGCTGAGGTCGTTCAGGTATTGTCCGATGCCTTTCCCGTAAGTGGCTTGCCCGAACACCTGCCATTGTTTGCCCAGATTGAAGGTGGTGGATGCCTGTATGCCGAAGCCGGTAACGGCATGCGCCTTGTCGCTCAGGGTGCTGGTGTAGGTCATGCTGCGGATAAGTCCGCCTACGCGCACATGGCTTTTGCTGTTCCAGCCGTACTGCGCATAAGCGGTGAAGTCGGGCATGCGCTGTTGTGCGATGTCAAGCTCGCTGTTGGTCGTGCCGTCTACCGCAGGCACTTCGACAGAGGCGTTGAAACGGAAGTTTTTCAGCCCTTTGTAGGTGTATGACACTTGGGTGGCGCGGTAAAAGGTGGCTCCGTTAGGCCCCTGGAAGTCGATGGTGGAAGGCATTGCGCCCAGGTCCATGAAGCCGCCGTAGGTGTAGCCCACCGTCACGTCGCGGAAAGACACGTAGGCATTGCGCAGTTGGAAGCCTTTGTTGGAACCGTCGCGGAAGTTGCCGGCGGTGTACACCACGAAGTCGCCGAGAATCTTGGTATGCCCCACCAGTTTCAGGAAAATGGTGGACGTGCTGGCATCCATTTGAAACTGGTTTCTGATTTTGCTCCCGTTGGGGATGTAGACGGGGATAAAGTCGATGTTGTCGACGATGCCGCCGAAGTCGTACTCTGCCGTGGCGCGTACATAGCCGCCGATGCCCAGGGCGAACTTCCCTTTTCTGTCCGTCAGCAGGAAGCGGGGTGCCTGCGGTTCGTGGATGTAGGGCATTTGCGACTCGTTCATGATGCGGATTATCTCGTCGCCCGCTTTGTCTATGGTGACCAATACGACACCTTTGGGAGACTCATCCTCGATAATCACTTTTTTCTGTGCGTGGACTGCGAGGGCAGACAGTGCCGCACCGCACAACAGAAACATTGTTTTTAAGATTGTTTTCATTTAAGTTAGGTTTTGGTGAATGTGCTTTGAACAACTTAAATTTAAAATGGTTTTGCAGTCATCGGAAGAAAGCGTATCTTTGCACCCGATTTAACAAGAGTGAAATCATTAGTTACATGTATGATGCCGCGAATAGCGGTCGTGTATTCTAGAACACCACGTAAAAAACAGGAATATGAAGCAAAAAGTATCTGTACCCTTTATGCTGCTGGGCATTCTGTTCAATGTCTGTCTGATAGCGGCCAATCTTCTCGAGACAAAAGTAATTCAGGTTTTCGGCATTACCGTTACTGCCGGACTGTTAGTGTTTCCCGTTTCTTATATCATCAACGACTGCATTGCCGAGGTGTGGGGCTTCCGCAAGGCGCGCCTGATTATCTGGAGCGGCTTCGCCATGAACTTCTTTGTGGTGATGTTGGGACTGATTGCCGTGACACTGCCTGCAGCTCCCTTTTGGGACGGGGCGCCCCATTTCAACTTCGTGTTCGGCATGGCGCCGCGCATTGTTGCCGCCAGTCTGACGGCATTTCTGGTAGGTTCGTTTCTGAACGCCTACGTCATGAGCCGCATGAAAGTGGCGAGCGGCGGACGTCATTTTTCCGCACGTGCCATCTGGTCCACGGTAGTGGGCGAGACGGCCGATTCGCTGATATTCTTTCCGGTGGCGTTCGGAGGCATTATCGCATGGCAGGAATTGCTGCTGATGATGTGCACCCAGATTGTACTGAAATCCATGTACGAGGTGATAATACTGCCGGTGACCATCCGGGTGGTGAAAGCCATTAAAAGGATAGACGGTAGCGATGTCTACGACGAGGGGATTTCTTACAAGGTGTGGAAAATCAGTGAAATTTAAGTAGTAGAGGTTGTCATAAATATATAATAAGGTGAATAAAGAAGCAGCATTGGTCGTATTCAGCGGTGGGCAGGATTCGACAACTTGCCTGTTTTGGGCAAAGCGTGAGTTCAGGAAAGTATATGCGTTGAGCTTTCTGTATGGGCAGAAGCATCAGAAGGAAGTGGAGCTGGCGCGGGAGATAGCGCGTAAAGCGGAAGTGGAGTTTGAAGTAATGGATGTTTCCTTCATCGGCAAGTTGGGGCATAATTCGTTGACGGACCCCGATATGGTGATGGACCGGGAGAAGCCGGCAGACAGCGTTCCGAATACCTTTGTGCCGGGGCGCAACCTGTTCTTCCTCAGCATTGCCGCCGTCTATGCCCGCGAGAAGGGTATCAACCACATCGTAACGGGTGTGTCGCAAACGGATTTCAGCGGGTATCCCGATTGCAGGGACGCATTTATCAAATCGCTCAACGTAACGCTCAACCTTGCCATGGACGAGCAGTTCGTACTCCATACTCCGTTGATGTGGATTGACAAAGCCGAGACTTGGGCGCTGGCGGATGAACTGGGAGTGCTCGACCTGATTCGTCATGAAACGCTGACCTGTTACAACGGCATCCCCGGCGACGGCTGCGGACACTGCCCCGCATGCAAGCTCCGCAGAGAGGGGCTGGAGAAGTATCTGGCGGGAAAATGACGAATGTATTATACTACAAAGGAAACAGAACCGATTATAAACCGATTGTAATATGACCGAATTAAAAGACCAACTTTCCTTATTAGGAAGAAAGACGGAGTACAAGCAGGATTACGCCCCCGAAGTGCTGGAGGCATTCGACAACAAACATCCCGGTAACGATTACTGGGTACGTTTCAACTGCCCGGAGTTCACCAGCCTTTGCCCGATAACGGGACAGCCCGATTTTGCGGAAATCCGCATCAGCTACATTCCCGATGTGAAAATGGTGGAGAGCAAGAGTCTGAAGCTCTATCTCTTCAGTTTCCGCAACCACGGCGCTTTCCACGAGGATTGCGTCAATATTATAATGAAAGACCTCATCCGTCTGATGAATCCCAAGTACATCGAGGTTACGGGCATCTTCACCCCGCGCGGCGGCATCTCCATTTATCCCTATGCAAACTATGGACGTCCCGGCACGAAGTACGAAAAAATGGCGGAACATCGCTTGATGAACCGCGAATAGAATGGTGGAATATACCTATCAATAGCGATTGCGGGTGTGGTACTTTCTTAGCATGGCGTCGGTATAATTACCTAAAAGAGGTGATTGTGAGGTTGCTTTTTTCTAATGACCTTTGCATACGGTATTAGTAACAACTTAACAATCACTTCAAATTGAAAACAGCCATATTTAGTTTATTATTTTTCTTCTTGACGGCATGCGCCTTTCCTGTATATGCGCAGAGACCGGGCAAGACGATGATTTCAGGTAAAATCCTGTCTACGGAGAAAGAAGTCGTGGATTTTGCAACGGTCTATCTGAAAGGGACCGGTTACGGGGGAATAACCAATCAGGAAGGTATCTATCATGTGAGTGCGCCTGCGGGCGACTATACGCTGGTGGTGTCGGCCGTCGGCTATAAAACCGTAGAGAAACCGGTGACGCTGGTCAGAGGGCAAAGGGTGAGGCAGAATGTCACAATCACCCCCGAAACTCAGCAACTGGACGAAGTAACGGTGGTGTCGACGGGTGTGAGCCGTGTCAAGCGGTCGGCATTCAACGCCGTGGCGGTGGATACGAAAGAGTTGCAGAACACTACCAGAAACCTGAGCGATGCACTGACCAAAGCGCCGGGAATGAAACTGCGCGAGTCGGGCGGGGTAGGGTCGGACATGCAGCTCATGCTGGACGGCTTCAGCGGGAAGCATGTAAAGGTCTTTATAGACGGCGTGCCGCAGGAAGGCGTCGGAAGCTCTTTTGCGCTGAACAATATCCCCGTGAATTTTGCCGACCGCATTGAGGTGTACAAAGGCGTAGTGCCGGTGGGATTCGGCACGGATGCCATCGGCGGGGTTATCAATATCGTTACGAACAAGAAACGCCGCCGCTGGTTTCTGGATGCGTCCTACTCGTACGGTTCGTTCAATACGCATAAGTCCAACGTACACTTCGGGCAGACCTTCAAGAACGGTTTTACGTACGAAATCAACGCGTTTCAGAACTATTCGGACAATGACTACCGCATCGACTCTCCGGTGGAGGACTTTGAAACGGGCAGGATAGACCGTGACAAGAAGGTGCGCGTACGGCGCTTCAACGATACTTACCACAATGAAGCGGTTATCGGCAAGGTAGGCGTTATCGATAAGAAGTGGGCGGACCGTTTGATGTTCGGTTTCACTTACTCCAATATGTACCAGGATGTACAGACCGGCGTGCGGCAGGACATCGTGTACGGACAGAAACACCGCAAGGGACATTCGCTGATGCCTTCGTTGGAGTATAACAAGCGCAATCTGTTTGCGAAGGGACTGGATGTAGTGCTGACCGTCAACTACAACAAGAACCTGACGACCAATGTGGATACCGCTTCCTATAAATACAACTGGTACGGGGAAAGGAAGCCGCTGAACTCTCCCGGAGAGCAGTCCTACCAGCACTCGCGCGCCGACAACAATAACTGGAACGGTACGTTTACCGCCAACTACCGCCTCGGCAGGGTGCACACGCTGACGTTCAACCACGTGCTGAATGCTTTCAGCCGTTCCAATACTTCATTGCTTGCCAAAGAAGAGCAGTCGGATGCCATTGCCAAGGAGACCCGCAAGAATATCTCCGGCCTCTCTTACCGCCTGATGCCGTCCGAAGCCTGGAACTTATCCGTATTCGGCAAGTACTACAATCAGTTTGTCGCCGGACCTGTGGCTACGGATGCCAATCAGAACGACTATGTACGCACCACCCGCAGCGTACATTCCGTAGGCTATGGAGCGGCGGGCACTTACTTCATCCTGCCGGGACTGCAAGCCAAGCTGTCCTATGAAAAGGCCTACCGCCTGCCCACCATCGAAGAGATGTTCGGCAATGAGGACCTGGAAATGGGCGACATCGGCATCCGGCCGGAGAACAGTGACAACATCAACCTGAACCTGAGCTATAACAAGACTTTCGGCAAACATTCCGTGTACGTGGAAGGCGGCTTTGTCTACCGTAACACCAAAGACTACATCCAGCGCAACATCACCGACCTGAGCGGCGGCAAGTCCGCAGCCACTTACGTCAATTACGGCAAGGTGCTGACGAAAGGATATAACATCTCCGCCCGCTACGGCTTTGGCAGGTGGTTGAGTGTGGGCGGCAACTTCACGCAGATGAACGTGTGCGACAATATGAAGACGTCCATATCCGGCAGTGCGGAGAATATAGCTTATAAGGAACGCATGCCCAACCTGCCTTATATCTTTGCCGATTCCGACGTGACCTTCTACTGGCGCGACCTCTGGAAAAAAGGCAATGCGCTGACCGTATCTTACGACAACCAGTACTTGCACAGCTTTACCTATTATTCTTCCAAAATCGGTTCGAACAAGGGCGACTACGTGGTTCCGAGCCAGTTCTCCCACAACCTGAGCCTTTCCTACAGTCTCCGTAGCGGACGCTACAACCTCTCGTTCGAGTGCCGGAACTTTACGGACGAGCAACTGTACGACAACTTCAGTCTGCAGAAAGCCGGACGGGCATTCTATGGAAAGGTGCGCGTATACTTCGGCAATTGAAACCATGAATCAATAACGATTAGTGTAATATAATAAAACAAAACAACATGAAAAAGAATCTTTTATCAGCCGTACTTCTCACTTCTGCGATGGCAGGAACGGCATTGACATCCTGCACGGATACAGAGGTGCCGGGCGGCGGAAACAATAATGGAACCAAAGGCGATTTCGTGATCGCTTCCTCTGTCACCGCTTCGAGCAATACGACTAACGTATTGCTGACTTCCAAGACTTTGGACGAAGGCTCTGTTTCTACCATCAACAACGGACTCGTCAACGACGGCGCTTCCCAATGGGTGTTCTACAAGAACCGGTATCTCTATGGACTGACTTACAATCAGGGAAGTGCCGGAACCACCCGTTCTTATGTCATGAACTCCAACCACGAAGTGCAGGCGCGTTCGGGAGAGTTTGCAGTGAAGAGATTCACTACCTACGGCATCTACGATAAGTATATCATAACTGCCTCTACCGGCGACGGACCTGCGGAGTATGCCGACGGCAACCTGTATCTGCCTAAAACCTTCCTGCTCTCTTACCTGGATGTAGCGGACGAAACCTTCAACACCAACGATACGAAAAACAAGGCCTACCAATCCGAGAATTTCCTGGGCAACGGCGAGTTCGTGACATTGGCCGGAATTCAGGAGCATAACAACAAGATATACAGTGCTGCCGTTCCCATGGGGCTGAGCCAGTATGGCGCTGCCGTAGACGGCGGTAAGTATATATTGCCGGGCAATGAGGATTTGGTAAAGACCGAAGACGGCGGTTCCAACAGCAGCTCGTATAAGAAAGGCGAATTGCAGTGGACACAGTATCCCAATGAATGCTGGGTGGCAATCTTTGATGATGCTACGATGACAACGAAGAAACTCATCAGTACGGATAAAATCAGTTATGCCTGCGGCCGTTTCAAATCCCAGTATTACCAGACTATCTGGGAAGCCGGTAACGGTGATATTTACGTATTCTCTCCAAGCTATGCCAAGACGATGAAGGATGCCCGCCAGCAGACAATCTTGCCGGCAGGTGTGGTACGCATCCCCAATGGCCGGGAAGACTTCGACAGCTACTACTGCGACCTGGAGAAACAGAGCGGCGGAAAATCCTTCCTGCGTTGCTGGCATATTGCAGATGATTATTTCCTGTTGCTGATGTACGACCGCCCTCTGATGGAGACGGGCTTTGAAGCCAAAGAGCTGGCTGTGTTCAAAGCGGAAAGCAAGAAACTTACCTATGTCACCGGTCTTCCGTCGGCAGACCTGATTTCCGGCTTCGGCAACACTCCGTATACGGAGAACGGTTATGCCTATATGGCTGTGACTACTACCGACGGTCATCCGGCTGTTTACAAGATAGACCCGTCCAGCGCCACTGCCACAAAAGGTGTTACGGTAGAGGCTACGCAGATTACAGGTATCGGCAAGTTGAGCCCTCTTAACTGACTGCAATGAAGAAAGCATTTCGTAAAATACATCTGTGGCTGTCTGTCCCTTTCGGGCTGATTATTACGGTTATCTGCTTTTCGGGAGCTGCGCTGGTATTTGAAGACGAAGTAATGGAGCTGTGCAGGCGCGACCTCTATTATGTGGAAAAGGTAAGCGGCGCTCCGCTTCCCGTGGAATACCTGATAGAGAAAGTCTCCGAAACATTGCCGGACGGTGTTGCTGTTACAGGCATCTCCATCTCTTCCGATGCGGAACGTGCCTGTCGGGTCAGTCTGTCGAAACCGCGGCGTGCATCCGTTTATGTAGACCAATATACCGGTGAGGTAAAAGGCAGGTATGAGCGTGCGCCGTTCTTCCTCACCATGTTTCGCCTGCACCGCTGGTTGCTGGACAGCATGAAGCCGGACGGCGGAATATTCTGGGGCAAGATGGTTGTGGGGGTAAGTACGCTGATGTTCGTGTTCGTACTGGTTTCGGGCATTGTCATCTGGTGGCCCCGCACAAAGAAAGCTTTGAAGAACAGTCTGAAGATTGTCGCCGATAAAGGCCGGCTCCGCTTTTGGCACGATTTGCACGTGGCGGGAGGCATGTATGCACTTGTCTTGCTTCTGGCAATGGCGTTGACCGGGCTTACATGGTCTTTCCCCTGGTATCGCGCAGGCTTTTATAGGGTATTCGGAGTAGAGGCCAAACAAGGGGCAGGGCATCATGATGCCCCGCAAGCGGCTGCCACTTCATATGCTTGCTGGCAACAGGTTTATGAGGAACTGAAAGAACGTAACGACGGCTATAAACAGATTACGGTTTCCAACGGTTCTGCCACCGTATCTTTTGAACGTTTCGGCAATCAGCGGGCTTCCGACCGTTATACCTTTAATCCGAGTAACGGCGAAATCACCGGAACCGCCTTGTATAAGGATGCCGATGCTTCGGGCAAGATACGTGGCTGGATATATTCCGTGCATGTGGGCAGTTGGGGCGGTATGTTCACCCGTGTACTGACATTCATTGCCGCATTGCTGGGCGGAACGCTTCCGCTGACGGGCTATTATCTGTGGATACGGCGTATCGGCCGCAAGGCTAAAGCCGCACCGAACCGATAAGGGCAGCTCTTTGCTCTACCTATAATTTGTATCTCTTTCAGGCCTTACTTTGCCTGCATCCTTTTCTCCGGACGCAGCTAAGATTCCGGCAGATATGTTCCCCACCGTGAAACAAACCGTTTCCCGATGGGGAACAACTTGTTTCACGGCGGGGAACGGTTAGTTTCTCCTGAGGAAACTTCCGTTTCCATCAGGGGAAATTATTGTTTTCATCAGGGGAAACCGAAGTTTCTCCTTAATGAAACGTTTGTTGTCTTTTATGCAGGATTGATTATCCTTCTGATTTCAGCCTCTGTTCCGCAGAATGGTCCGTGTGTTTGCAGCTTGATGGTGCACATGGCAGCGGCAAAGCAGCCTGCTTCCCGATAGGATGCGCCTTTGTTCCGCATATACAGATAGCCCACCATATAAGTATCTCCGCATCCGGTGGCATCCACTATCTGCAGGGCGGAGTAGGCGGGAATTTCATGGAACTGTCCTTTGGCATATATCAGCGAACCTTTGTCTCCCAACGTCAGCAGCACTTCTTTCACACCCCAGTCTGCAATGAGCAGGGCGGCTTCGTGAGGCTCTTTGCAGCCGGTAAGGACTTCCATTTCGGTTTCGTTGGCCTTTAAGATATGGATGTGCTTCAGGGCTTCTCTCTTTTCCGGCCAGTCTACGGGCAGCACCTTTTCATTGTCCACCTTGCGCAGGAACCCCTGAACGTCTACCGATAGCAGGCCTTTGCCCGACAGGTATTTGATGACGTCCAATGAAAAGTCGTCGGCAAGCAGGCTGCCCAGGTGGATAATCCGTGCATTGACGTCCTGCAGGCCTTCCATTGTAAACGGGTCGGCCTTTGCCGTGACGCGTTGCGTACGTTCGTTCTGGTTTTCTCCGTATATGTTTTCAAAGCAGACGGAACGGGCACTGGGCAGAGTCTTTACCTCAATGCCCTCTTTCCGTATGTCTTCCACAACGTTCATCTCCGTGTGGGCAAGGGATGTGACCAATAAAAAGCCGTTCGGGTCGAGATGCTTGATGGCATGCGCAAAGTAAAAGGAAGTGCCGCCCGGCATGTATATCGTGTTCTTGGTGGTAACTATCTTGTCTTGTGTAATATAACCGATGCAGCATAAATCGTGTACACTCATTGTTCCCTATTGTTTTGATTCGTTTATTTGTAATTTTGCTGCAAAGGTAATGAATTATTGAGAAAAACGGTAATACTTTGTCAGTCCAGTATCTTCTTCATAAGTTCGTCATACTTCTTGTCGTCACCTGCCATGACCTTCAGTTGCCGGGTAAGCAGTTTGAGGTGAAGGCTTTCGTCCGCAATCAGTTTTGTCAGCAGCTTGCGGGCAATGTCTGCGGTTGGTGTACTTGCGGTAATTCGTTCCTTCACCGACTTGTAGAACCTGATAGTGGCCACTTCCGAATGCGCGGCGAGGGTGAGCGCTTCGACGGGTGTTTCGCCTATATTGACGTTCTTGCTGTCATACGGTTTGGGAAGTGTACCGCCCAGTGCTACGATGGCGTCCCGTATGTGTGCGTAATGCTTCATTTCCACCAAGGCGATGCCCAGCATCAGTTCGCCGATTTCATCTTCAAAGACGGCTTCCTGCTGGGTATATTGCAGGATAGCGGTAATTTCGGAATACTCCGCATTTTCTATGGCAGGATAGAACCATTCGGGCTGTACGCCGTCATTGGGTTTCATGTCATCGGGTTCCACCCATTCCACATCCTGGTTCGAATACTTTAGCACATCCACCAGGGCATCCGCCATTTTATCCACATAATTAATCATATCAGTTAAGTTTTAGAGTTATGTGGGGGACAACAATCGGTAAAGGCACTTGGTTTGGAGTATTTTAAAATATTCGGGAATGTTTGCAGTATATTCGTGCGATTTAACCGTTTGTGGCGTTTGTTTTGTGCCAATGCCGGCAAGACAATCCTTTTTAATTCTGGGCATATTTATATTCCGTCGGTGTCATTCCCGTTATCTTCTTGAACAGGCAGGTGAAGTGCTGTGAATTTGCATATCCCAGCTTCCTGGCTGTCATGCCGACCGTATAATCCTTGTTCCGCAACATCTTCTTAGCCATGTCCAGCCGCATCAGTTGAAAGTATTCGTGCATGCTTTTTCCGGTCTCGAACTTGAGCAGGTCGCGGAAATAGCAAGGTGACAAGTGAAGAGCGTCTGCACAATATTCTTCTGTGGGCATCGCACCGCCTTCCAGCCTGCCGGACAAGATGTATCCGTTCAGAAGTGAATGGATTTTGTGCAGAATTATTTTATTGGCCTCGCAACGGGTAATGAACTGGCGTTCGTTGAAGCGCTCACAATAATCCAGCAATAGCTCGATATGGCGCGATATCAAAGTTTTGCTATGGCGGTCTATGGCATGCCGAAGTTCTTCTTCGATATTGCGGATGCACTCTGTGATTTTCATTTTTTCGCGCGATGAAAGATGCAGCGACTCGTTCGGTTTGTAGAAAAAGAAGGAATAGTCTCCGATGTGGTTCCCCAATGCAGTGTGCGCCATTAAATCCGGATGAAAAGCCAGCATTCGCCCTTTTGGGGCAAGCATATTGTCTATATCCAGCTTAATGGACTCGCCCGGCATACGGAATATCAGTGTGGCGTTGGAATAGTCGTAGTATTTGCGTCCGTACATAAGTTTTCCGGCTTCCCCTTCTATCAGGATAATCGTATAGAAATCACATCGGATGGTACGCTGCTCCAGATTGGCTTCGGATAGGTCAACGACACTTACCAGCGGATGCAGCGTCTTGCAGCCCATACAACAGTTACACTGATGTACGGTTTCTATATTCAGTATTTCTTTTTTCATAAGGATAATCTTATCGGTATCCTTTATATTTGCAGCTTTCTGTATTCTCCGGGTGTGTATCCCGTATTCTTCTTGAAGATGCGATTGAAATGCTGCGAATATTGGAATCCCAGTTCATAGGCAATCTGGCTGACCGTCTTTTCCGTTCCTGCAATCATCTCTTTGGCTATGTCAATCATTCTGGTCTGGATGTATTCCTGTGCGCTTTTTCCGGTTTCTTTCTTTATCAGGTCACCGAAGTAGTTGGGTGACAGGAACACTTTGTCGGCGAAGTATTTTACGGAAGGCAGTCCGTCTGTTTGCGGTTTGTCGCTTTGGAAATAATCGTCGAGCAAGGCTTCGAATTTTACCAGTACGCTTTTGTTGCTTTCCGAACGGGTAATGAATTGTCTTTCGTAGAAGCGCATGCAGTAATCCAGCAGCAGTTCGATGTTCCGTGAAATCAGACGTTTGCTGTGCTTGTCGATCGGATGTTGGAGTTCCATTCTTATTTTCTCCAGACAATCTGTGAATATGCTTTTTTCTTCTTCGGATAGGTGCAGGGCTTCGGCCGAGGCGTACGAAAAGAATGAATAATGTTTGATGTCTTGTCCTAAAGAAGTTCCTTTAATCAAGTCGGGGTGAAACAGCAGGCCGTGGGCGTTCGGCCGTACTCCTTGCGGCATGTCCACCTCAACCACCTGTCCCGGGGCAAAGCTGGTGACCGTTCCTTCCTGATAATCGTAAATCTGCCGGCCATAACGGATGTCTCCGCATTTGACGTTTTTCAGGAAAAGGGCATACACCCCGTAGTTCATCGTGAAATGCGTTGGAAATCTGGTGGCTTCCGACAGGTTTACCACACTTACCAGCGGGTGTAGTGTTTCGAGTCCGAAGAGTCGGTTGTATTGGTCTACCGTGTCCAGTTTAATAACTTCTTTCATAAGGTATTGTTCTTTAGTTCTACGCAAATGTAGAGAATAAAAGCATAGGTAGTACACCTCTCCGCACAGAAACAGTAAATAGGTTACAAATGTCCGTAATTCATTCACACGAGCGCTGCCGCCATTCGTTTACATTTGCAGTGTAATCTATGTAATATTCAGAACCATGACATTTGATAATTTTTTAGAATATGTAAAGACACGAAAAGCTCTTGACACGGAAGATATACATCGTTTTATGGATGAAATGAGCAATGAGGCAAGACGCATCACATTCAAACTGAATGCATCTTTCCATGCTCCGGATGAGGTGAGAGCATTGCTCTCCGAACTCTTTGGAAAGCCCGTTCCACCCTCACTGCGGGTGTTCCCGCCGTTTTATACGGATTTCGGAAAGAATATTGAAATCGGTAATGACGTATTTATCAATGCCTGCTGTCATTTTCAGGATCACGGTGGGGTTACATTGGGAGACGGTTGCCAGATAGGGCATAACGTCGTTTTTGCAACCCTCAACCACGGACTTGCTCCCGAAGACCGCCATACGACTTATCCTGCACCTATTATACTTGGCAGGAATGTGTGGGTAGGCTCAAATTCCACTATTCTGCAAGGCGTGACGATTGGCGATAATGCGGTGGTGGCAGCCGGGGCGGTGGTGACAAAAGATGTTCCGGCGGATGCAATCGTAGGGGGAGTGCCAGCCAAGGTTATCAAATATATCCGATAACTCCATTCATCGCCATGATAATGATTTTGGTAATACGGTCTGCTTTAGTTTGTTCTGTTTTTGCAGAATTAACCCAATCAACGAGCGCCTTTTTCTGAACGTTACTATATGCTTCAATCTTTTCCTGTGCGCCCTCTTCATGTTGCATACACAAAAGTAACTCTTCCGTTATCCGGTTCTTTTCAACCTCATGATATAGTAAACAGAGCATCATACAGATGCTTTTCATGCTTTTTCTTGAAATAATTTAAAGCAAGTGCTTATAGTTTAAAACTTTGTACTATATTTAAAATTGAATTACATCCGGTAGAGAAATAGGTTTGTCTTTGTTCCGGATGATTATAGGGAAAGAGCGGATAAGAAGTGAAAAAGAAATTAGTGAAAAAGTATGACTCTATAAGAAAGAATTCAATAGATTTGCTTTGAGAAAAATAAGTAAAATGAGGGCTGAATTATGAATATCATAGAACGTATAGATAGACCTTGTGAATATGTAGAAATGGCACAGACAGCCTTGATTGCCTGCCAATACCTATATTTATGGTTGTTTGCCGGACCGGATGATGCCTATAAGGTATATTCGCTGGCAATCCTGATGGCATTTGAATTTGTTATGGTGCATTCGGGACTTTTTATGGCAGCTATGCCGCTCAAGGCTTCAATACGGCTGTTTATTCCGTTGTATGGGCTTTTTGCATTTGCATTTGGGCATTCAATGCGGGAGGGGGATTATACAATCATCATTCTTTACCTTGCAACTGTGCTCAACAGAATGCGTTTCGCTTTTTTCAATGTCAGTAAATCGGTCAAGCAGCGGGTAGTCAGACAGTCGATGATTGCCTTGGCCGTTTATTTTGTGTTGACGGTATCGGTGGTATGTGCAGAATCTGTCATTCCTTCTTTCAGCTTAGGAGCCGCTTTTTCCGAATCGGCATCCTATACCCGTGAAGTACGTGCCGGAGGATTGTTTGTTGAAAAGCCTTATGTACCAATATGTCTCGGATTTCTGTATTACAGTGTACTTTCTTTTTTTAATTTCAAAACTGTATGGTGGGAACGTGCTTTCATTAAAAGAAGATGCACCGGAGGCTATACTGAAGAAGTGACAAATAAGAGACAACAGAAAAATAAATAATTATGAAAAATGCGATTTTAACAATTGTGCTGTCAGGTATGGCACTATTCTTATAATAAAGTGGTTGCTCTTGAAAAGAAAGACACGAATGACATTTGAAGCGTTGCGCAAGTTTGAAGCAGGGATATTGAAAAAAATCATTCCGGTACTTCACAGCCCGGAATGAAAGCATAATGTTACAAGAGTTTTATGAATGAGAGATCAGAATATCTTTTTACCTTTTTTACTAATACGTTCTAATTAACACTTTGGTTTCTATCTTACAAATCTACTGTAGGTTTCAATGATAGTATAACAAAGGCTGTGCCAAAAATGGTATAAAAAGGTAAGTGGTTTAATATCAGTTATATAATGCTGATGGCTTTTGCGCTATTGTGGAAAATTATACTATAATTCCACATTAATATTCCACAATTCCACATTAAGATGAAAGACTATTGTTTTCTATCTTGTTGATATTTAGTTTTCTATCTTGTAATTCTAATTTTGGCACAGCATTTGTTCGGAATTTTATGTCCTAAGATGTAGACTAACTGAATTATTCCAAGCTTATAGTTGTGTAAAGTTAGTATTGATAATGTTTAAGAGATAGTGTTCTCGTAAAAATGTTGTAGTGTTGTCCCGGTGTTGTGAAACATCGGGACGATATTGTTTTGGTAAGCAGCAGAAAATGAATTGTTATGGGTATTGGGAATAAAAAGATTCTATCTGAAGTCAGAAAAGTCAGGCAGGTTTCCTCTTTTCGGAATAGCCTCTTGCGCTTTCCGGCAAGGGGTAAAAGTCAGCCCATCCGTTATCTCGGACTATTCCGATTATTATGCGTTTCAGGTGCTTTTTCACTTGCTCCTAAAAGGACCCTGGATTTGCACCTGGCATACTTCTCAGAAACGCTATATTCTGCTTCACCTCAAACAAATAAAAAAGCTCTAATTCTATTAAGAATCAGAGCTTTTTCTAATTTTTGCTTTCTTGAGAAGCGGTGCGTACGGGACTAACAGGTTCTTTTATCAAGACTGATATTCAGCATGTTATAAAAATCTTCCAAGGAAAGCACCCAGTTCTGCACCTGCTTCATTTCTATATTTTTCCGATAGGAATTTGCCTTGTTCCAACGGGGTAAAGATAGGAATTTTCGATTGAAATGTCAAATGGAAAACACCATAATAGGTTTTTATAATTGTTTTCAATATCTCTATATTATAAGTTTTAGTATCTAGTTCTAATATTCATCTACAACTTCAAATATAATAGTTAACTTTGTATAATATATCACTATTTAGAAAGCCTGACTATTGTTACCTTACAAATAATACATCAAAACTGTCATAACCGACAACGAATTGAAGTTTGCAGTACATCTCGAAATCACATGATGCTTGGATTCACTATTTTTCTTTGTGAATCCTCATACATCATGACAGGAAGGGATAATAAAGAATACTATTAAATTCATCAAGCAAATAACTATACAAACATGTTATGACAGTACAAAAGAAAGTCAACCAAAGACCAAGAGAAAAACTTAACTTCAATACACAAAAATCGAATTCTTAATTTTACCCATGCATGTTGCCTCTACAAGACAAAGAAAACTATCAATAATTAATGCCTTCTTCGTGTTTATGACTGCATTTTGGCGTTTTTTTAGTAAATTTGTTTTGATATATACTCATAAAACAATAGATGCTTTTGAATTGAGTATATTCAACAATTTTAATTTAAACAAAACAAAATTAATTTTTGAGCCCACAATAATATTTGATAAAAGATGAATATAACATATAAAGAACAATTAAGTAGACATGTTGAAAACATCTTCATGGGATATGCGAAACCTGGCCTCCACATCTGTGACATTGCCACAGGTGGTGGAAAATCATATACAATAGGCAAACTGACCTGCCAATACTATCCTGAAAAGTTTGATCGCATTGTTATCCTCTGCGTTCAAAATAAACTGGTGAACAGCATGAACCGTGAAATAGACCATTTCATTAACTCTGAAGGAAGTCTTATATCCTCATCTGACAAGATGGTAATAGAGAACAACCCCGAAGTTATCACTCAAGCCATCAAAAACGGTTACTTCAAGAAACTTCTAGAAGAAATGTGCCATCAGATTGGAGAACAGAAAAATGCAAATTACAAGGTCGATGAAATACAATACAGCTACAATGCTGTCAAGAAAATATATGAGGGACTGGCTGGATTGATAAAGACTCTTGACGAAAGTGGCAAGAACGACTATATCCTTAGTCAAATTAACGACGGAGAAGCAAAACTTCGCAGGGCCGTTCGAGGATTCTTCGACACCTATAAAAGACAACTCGAAAAAACGAAACAACTAAAGAAAGTCTCTCTCAAAACTATTTTAAGCAGGTTCCAGTCTCTCAACAAGGTTTATCCTCAAGTAGATTACAGACAGAAAAAAGTACTTCTTATGACTGTGCACAAAGCGATGTATGGAATTGACCCTATTCTTTCTGAGAAAATCTATCTGCAAGACATTGCTGAGAAAAACAGAAAGACACTCATCCTCTTTGATGAATCGGACCAAGCTGCAGTAGCTATGCGTACGGCAATCATCGACCAATCTATTGATAATGCTGGAGGTAGCAAGAGATTTGCAAAGGGCTATAATGGTTATCTGCAATACAAGGATTTGATTGATAATCCAGAACAAATAGCCAATCAGTATTACGGAAATTTGTTAGAGAAATGTCTTAACAAAGCTAAGGATATTACAAATACCAAATGGAAAAAAGCTGTTGGAAACATTCTTCCTTATAAAAATATTTTCTTAAGCAATTATGAAGAACTAGAAACATACAGAAGAGGAGTGTTCTTTTCGGGCCCTACACTGAAATTAAATATCTCTGCAAAGGGTGACAATGCCAACTCGTATATCTGCTATAAGAAAAATGACCGACATTTCTGTCTCGTTCATGCAAAAGATGCCAGTCTGCTTACAAAAGAATATACTATGGCAATTCCGTTAGACAGATTCCTCTCTCTCATCATCGGTAACACAACGTCAATAAAAGCACAGTTAGGAAAAGTCATCTCTGATTCCCTGAAACAAAGCCGGAAGCTATTCGAGGCAGAGGAAAAAAAAGTCTCTGCAAATACAGCAACAACAAATTACTATCTTGGCTATCCTACATTGGAACGGGAGATACATACTTTATTCTCGCGTTTTGAAACCACATCAGAATATCAATTTGAGCAGCAGATTAATGAATTCATGACAAACAGAAAGAATTTGTTTGTTTCTGATGGTGGTAGCAAAATGAAGCTACCCGATTTCTCCGTATATTCCCAAGGAGTGCAACTTTATCAAGAAGAAATTGATGAGCGTGACAACCTACACAGGGTCAGGTTGTCATGCCGAGAGATTGCAACAACCCCTGAAAAGATACTAATTGATCTCGTAAACACCGACGGTACTTCTATTGTTCTATGCTCTGCAACTGCTTCATGCTGGTCTGTGGTAAGTAATTATGACATCAAGTACTTAAAGCAGACACTCGGAGAAAAAGTTCATGTGCTTTCCAAAGAAGAGCGTGAGACTTTTGACCACCTTGTCGATCATACATACCCCTCAGTACACCAGATTAAAGTTGTTCCTCTAGAGAGGTATGAATATGATGATAAAAGAGAGAATGCCATAGTACTGCCGGACAAATACAAGCAGATGTTCTCTCCTGACGCTTTGGAGGAAGGATTGGCAGACAGATGGTTCAGAATTACATATAGAGGGCTGAAAAAGACCGCCAAGAACATAAACGACATACAGTTCCAACTGTACAGGCTTTTCCAGTTTATTGAAGCATATCATTGTTTTTTCACACACAATGATATTCACAGCATGATATTTTTCCAAAACCGTACAGGAGATAAAGACAAAGATCAAATTAACGTCCTTAGCAGTCTGATAGACGGAACTTTCAAAAACATGACTTGTGCTTTGGAAGATGAAATCCCGTCAGATTGGGAAAACAAACACATCCGTATTTCTAAAGACTGGGAAGAAGTGGAATCCAATATTCTATCAGAACTCAGTCAGGACAAAGATGCAAAACTGATGCTGATTTCTGCCTATGGAAGCTTCAAGGCGGGTGCCAACATGCAGTATGAAATACCCGAAGGTCTAGAATATACAAGTGGAGATAACTGGGTTAATGAAGGAGAAAAGCTAAAAAAAGACTGGGATGCCATCTATGTACAATCACCCACCTCATACCTTATGATAAATGAAGACGGCAATGAGATAACATTTGAAAAAAGCCTTTACAATGCCATGCTTACACTGATGATGTTGTATGAACGAGGATGCCTTTCCAAAGCTGACGTCACTCAGTGGCTCTATTATGCATTGTCCAATAACTTTATGTTTAGTGAAAAGCGTAATCCAGGCATAGTCAAGGATAAAGCGGCATGGGCACAAACGACAGTGGAACAAGCTATTGGCAGATTATGTAGGACAAGGAATAAGCCTTATACAACATACATCCTTTTCGATGAATCCATGAAACCTTTCTTTGATGCCTCGAATATGGAGAAATCGCTCACAAAGGAGTTCAGAGCTTTGGCGACCTACATTTTATCACATCAAAATAAAAAGGAAGAGGAAATCGACCTAGAAGAGATCATGCGATGCAATGATGCCAACTATGCACAGGCACAATTGGATCGCTTACGCAGGATTGCGCTTCGCTATACTCCTCACAAACAAGACGAGGATGAATATGATGACGACATTGAGGAAGAGAACGAACTGCCTTACAACGTAAAAATCAGTCAGATAATGTACCAAAACTACAAACAAACCATTATCAGAAAACCTGTAATCGCTACTATTGAGGATTTGAATGAGAACGACAAACGACTGACCTTTATGCCAAAATGCTATGGTAACTGGAAGCGCAACTCCGCATCTGAATTAAATTACTATTGTGATGAAAGACTCAAGGTTTGTCCCAAAGGAAACGGGAAACTGTTCCCCTATCCTATCTCGCCGTCCTACGTCAGGCTTGATGTGCTAATGAAAAATCCTATTATCAAATCCCATTTTGAAAGAAACGGTTTTGCAACAACTTGGGAGAAGAAAGGCATGATACTACACCCACAAATACTTGCCACAGACTATGCCGGAGAAATTGGCGAAGAAGCTTTCAAAGCAATCTTGTTACATTATACAGATTGCACTGAGAAAGACATCAAACATTTGGAAGGAAAAGATTACGAACTGGCTGATTTCGTTATTACAAATGAGGACGGAAACTATAGAATCGCATTTGACGTAAAGAATATGAATCCCAAAGCGGACCATAACGACAAAGAAAACGACATGTCTACTACACAAAAACGAGAAATCAAACGCAAGCGGTTGGGATGCGAACTGATTACAGTTAACATGCTGGACATGGATGCTGTCGGAATGGATGAAATACGTGAAATTCATGGAGTTATAGATGTGAATGGCAGCATCATTCCTAGTGCCATCGAACGCATTCAGAAACTTGTAAATAAAAACAACATATGAAGTTAGACGAAGAATATATTAAAAGTTTACCGCTGACAACCAACAAAATTAACGTGATTTTCGACAGGGAAGTATTCTTTTCGAGATATTCCATCGTGTCATACTATGGCACTAACAAGGAATTGAAGAATCTTGCATACGAACAACTAGCAGACGTACCTTGTCTGTCTGTAACTGGCGTAAGGGCAAGATGGTCAGGATTACGTTTTCCTATGGTTCACTTTTTTATCCTAATAGCCAAAGGTAAAGAGGGACAAGTTTTGAACAGCCTAAGAACATATGAGCATATCCGTTCTAAAGTCGAGACACTGGAGGAATACGACGATACACTACAGAAAAGGATTATTGCCTCTCTGGCCATCAACTCGATTGGGAAAAAGAGAAGTGATAAGATGATGTATAATGATGGAACACTACTCATATGCGATGACAAGAATTTCAATGTCCCCAAATCCAGGCAAGAGCTTGTTTGTTTGAAGATAGAAATCAATGAATATATGAATCTTACAGCCAAGACCACATCATTCTCTAACCCATCTTCATACAATGAATTAAGAAAACGCAAAAACTGCGTCTTTAAAGTCGGGAAAGACATAGAGGGGTACTTATGGGAAGGGCAATCTGTGAAACCTATAGTTATAAAAGACTTCAAGGATGGTGACTTCAACCTGAAAAAACTGTATGTGCAGAAGAAAAGATTCAATGACAATAAGAACAACGTTCCCTATTGGCCATATAACAAAGAGAACTATACTCACGGAAAACTATTTGCCATTTGGCAAGTAGTACAATCCGTCAATGAAGACTTTGATGGTCTCGTCAAAATTGACTTTTGTGATTTTGAAGTATTGCACTATGATGAATGCAAGACTGGTGATGATATGCTCTCACTTCTGAAAGAATATCTATCAGGAAAATGCATTTTATTTGAAGACCCCTTTGGTACTTCCGCATCAAGAGAATTGATTGATCAATTCAAGAACGAAGCTCTTTCGTTAATGGATGGCAAACTCGTTTTTCCACGAAAAGCTTCTGGAAATGACATGGTGATAAAACTATGTGAACCTAAAGAGGAGGATGCAATTTGTACCCATTATACAAAATCCCTCTATCGGATGTCACATTCTGGTAAGGTACTTCAACATATCACATTCTACGGTAATCAAAAGGATGATAAGATAAGCAAAGCTAGTACAAGAAGAATCCTCATTGAATTGCTTGTAAAAGATTCGTTAATCAACAGAAAAATGCCCAACCAATTGACAGAACTGATAAACGATTGGAAATTCTTCCGATACAAGATTAATGAAGGCTTTGTGCATGGCGCTTCATTAGCCGTTAATATCTCAGGCACAATGAGTATAGAAGAATACGGACTGTCTCAAAACAACTTAGGAGAAGAATTCGAACAGTTTGTCCACGATAAATTAAGATATAACGACCCTGATAAGATTCGTGGCGGACGGGATTATATGGCCATGGAGAAAAACGGCAACGTGTATTTAATTATCGATACAGAAGAGATACCAATACTCGATGCTAACCTGATTGATGACGGATATGGGAAGGTGGTCAATGAAGGAGAAACTATCTCTATGTTCAAACGCAAAAAAGTTGCACATGAATATCTGCGAGGCTATATCGGTTTCCATTTGTGGAAGTCAGATGGTATCAATGGAGAAGCAAATGGCTCCTATTCGTACATATCAGGCACAAATAGTGATAACATGCAAATAATGCAGAACACAAAAATGGATAAGATGCCTCGCGCACGAAGGATATTTGTCTTGAACAAATCGAATCCGGAAACAGTAGAGAACGAAATTATGGAAATCGCCTCCATGTTAAAATTCGGTTTCGGAAGATGGAATGAACTAATGACCTATCCTTTCCCCTTCAAATTCCTTCAGGAATATCTGGATGACGCTTGTGAGACCGTTTTTTCAAAACACTGGAAAGACATTACTTACAAAGGTGAATTATAGAATATTATGCATAAAAAAACAGATATATTAAAAGACCATGTTCCATCTCCCCTAGAGATTACTGAATATGAACAGAAATGGAACACGTTAGCCGATTATGTCAATCAGGAGAATGCTCTGAACAAATTGTTCTTCAATCTCTGCCCTGAGAATAAAGAGATGTCGGACATACTAATCAAGTGTTCATCGCTGAATGATTTCTATAGTACGAACATATTTAAGGTTCATAATGTCGCAAAGCATTTCTTAAATCAAAATATTGACGAAAAGTTAGCAACAGGCGACTTGAAGCTTGTAATGGATTTGACAAATATAATGATAAACGGCAAAAGATTCTTTTTCTATTCTTTTGCGACAAAATACTGCAGCCACCATCGGCCTAATATATATCCTATTTATGACAGTTACGTGAACAAATTGCTGAAATATTTCCGTAATAGAGATGGCTTTATGGTATTCAAAGAAACAGACCCGAAAGAATACTGTAGTTATTACTATATTATCCAGACCTTTAAGTTTTTCTATGGATTGCAAGCATTCACTGTCAAACAGATTGACAAGTATTTGTGGCAGCTTGGTAAAGAGGCATTCAATAGATATAAATAGGAAGAATGTATGACTTTTCCAAACACTATAAAATATTTATCGAAGCTGATGGAAAGTTGAACTGTTCTTCAAATGGATAAAACAACATCTCAGAATTAAGAAGTCTTGGGGCACCCTACGGAGAACTCAGTCCAAATCCAAATTAGTGCTACCATTATCAGTTATTGCCTTGTTGCTATAGCCCGATATGCCATGAAACTGGAACGGTCAACATATGAAGTTCTGCAAATTCTAAGCATCTCTCTTACGGATAAAACATGCTTTAAAGGTCTGTTTGAAAAGATTAATTTCTACAATGTCAAAGAGCTCAATTCTTCACTTTTTTCAATGGTGTTTGATTAATGTTTAATTTGTCCCGATTTTAACGGGATACTAATACGATAGATGGTTATACTATATATCTGCAATAAAAGTTTTCTAATCCACTATTATCTTACAATCCCTACTCCTTATTCACACCATTTTTCGCAATTTCACACCATGAAATTTGCCATTTTCCAGCAAGAGAACTATCTTTGAAATGTGAGAACAGAAAAAGAAATTCTAAAAGGAAACGGTCTAACAAACATCGACGAACTCATGGATTCCAAGTTTGGCAAACCCGGGACACCGGAACGTGAAAAATTCCGTAAAGAAGCCCGTACTTATGTGTACGAACATACCAAAACTGCGGAATGTAAGAACTCCCAAAAGAAACGAAAATAACCGACTTTTCCTGTCTGTTCCGACGAGGCGGGGAACACGTCAAATTCTTCTCTGATGCAGATGGAAAGAGGTGGTTATTTGAAAAGTCCACACTTAGCATTCTGATGTATCTGATTAAATATTAATATCCTACAAGGTTCACTAGCAAATTAAGTAAGAACTGAACCTATTTTTGTAAGCAGCGCCGAACTATACAGATACAAACACCTGATAATAAACACATTACATACCATCCAATTAGTCCTAGGCAGCTTGGGGCTCTGGGTTCGGGCCCCAAGCGGATTTGAACCTCTCCCTATGACCCTAACAAATATCTGAAAATCACACATTTACTTTATTCCCCTCTTATATAGCGTTTTATTCAAAACTATTAATAATCAAGATATTAAAGTCCATTCAAAACCATAATCTATGTCTTATCCATGTCCTATGCACCCATTTGTGATATGGACACAATTAATATTTATTTCTTATGAGACATAGTTTTTCCATCTACTTCTATCTGAAGCGTAGAAAGCTTCAAAAAGACAGTAAGTCAACAATCATGCTCCGAATCATAGTCAACAACAAGGCCGCAGATGTAAGCCTGAAAACGTCCATCCTGCATGAGCATTGGGACAAGCAGAACAGGCGTGTTTCCGACATGAATCCAGAAGCACACGACATCAATACATACCTGAACAAAGTAAGTTCTACATTGCAGCATCATTACCGACAGGCCCAAATGGAAGGGAAACATCTTACAGCAAGCATGCTGAAACAACGCTTCATGGCCACAGGATCCAACCCGCCTTCCCTTTTGGAGATATTTGACAAACAGGTGAAAGATGCGGACAGGCTGGCACATGCCGGACAAATCAGCATATCACATTCCAACAGGCATAAACTGGTCTACAGGCGGCTTGAAGAGTTCTGCAAGAAAATGGGCAGACAAAATATGCCACTAGAACAGTTCAACCGGCAAATGATACACGAACTGGAACTTTTCTTCAGGACTGACTGCAGGCTGTCAATCAATACAACAGCCAAGATGATGAGTATGGTAAGAAAAGGAATCCTATGGGCATACCGGTGCGGAATTATCCTGACAAATCCGTTCTCAACCTACCGGATAAAGAAGGAGGAAAGCCAGAAACAATACCTGAACAAACAGGAAATTATAAGGATAATGGGCAAGCGGCTGGATATTCCCAGACTGGCTTCCATTCGTGACATATTCATCTTCAGCTGCTTCACAGGCATCGCCTACTCAGACATCTGTCGGTTGAGAAAGGATCAAATCATTTCAGATTCTGACAAAGGAATGTATATCCATCTGTACAGGACCAAGACCAATCACCCCGCATTCATCCCTCTCCTTCCCCAAGCCAAGAAAATAGCAAGTTTTTACATAAGAAAAGGCGAATCGGAATACCTGTTCCCGACCATCTCGAACCAGAAAAGCAATGCCTACCTTAAAGAGCTTGCCGACATCTGCCATATAAGAAAAAGGGTGACATTTCATACAGCGAAACATCATACAATCTCTATCTAATTGAAAATTAAACAGTTATTTCTGTTTAATTAATATCAGGTAACGATTTAGAAACGAGCGAATTACAATATTCTGTTTTCTTTTGCCTCTGTCAAAGAACGATTCTTTCAATGCAAATATACACTTTACTTGTGACAAAAGCAATCTACTATACATAAAAGTATAAAGGCGAGATACGACAAGGAGATGCCATGCTTTTGTGTAAGGGGAATCTCTCTTAGCTTATCGCAGACCATGTATAGCTAAGTGTTTTGAGAATAAACAGTCTGTAAAAAACGGAAAGACACCGATTATGGGCCGTATCACCATCAATGGAACCCAAGCCGGTTTCAGTTGTAAGAAAGAAGTGTCCCTCGCTTTGTGGGACGTCAAAACCAACCGGGCCAAAGGCAAGTCCGAGGAGGCCCGTACACTCAATCAGGAGCTTGACAATATCAAGGCGCAAATCACCAGGCACTACCAGTACATCTGCGACCACGACAGTTTTGTTACAGCCAAGAAAGTCTATAACCGCTATGTCGGCTTCTCAGAGGAATGCCACACCCTTATGAACCTTTTCAGGGAACAGCTGGAACCGTATAAAAAGAAAATCGGCATAGAGAAAGCCGAAAGCACCTACTGCGGTCTGGTTGCCGATTACAAGAGTCTCCTGCTTTTCATGAAAAGCAAGAAGAATGCAGAGGATATTGTCATCGAAGAACTTGAGAAATCATTCATCGAGGATTACTACAACTGGATGCTCGGTACATGCGCTTTGGCAAACTCCACTGTCTTCGGGCGTGTCAATACCTTGAAGTGGCTGATGTATATCGCGCAGGAAAAAGGCTGGATACGGGTTCATCCGTTCGCATCATTCGAGTGTATGCCCGAATACAAGAGGCGTTCTTTCCTTTCCGAAGAGGAACTGCAAAGGATAATCCATATAGAACCGAGATACAAACGCCAGCGTGCCATGCGCGACATGTTCCTGTTCATGTGCTTCACCGGTCTTTCCTATGTGGACTTGAAAGCCATAACATACGATAATATCCATACCGACTCCGACGGCGGTACATGGCTGATGGGCAACCGTATAAAAACGGGAGTGGCGTATGTCGTAAAATTATTGCCCATTGCTATCGAACTGATTGAAAAATATAGGGGTACGGATGAAAAGAAAGACTCCCCGAATGTGTCTTTCCGGTAGGTGAATACAATGCCATGCGGCTCAGTCTTGGAATCATAGGCAGGAAATGCAACTCCGGGGCGAGGTCACCCCGCACATCGGACGCCACGCATTTGCCGTTCTGGCCATACTCAAGGGGATGCTGCTGGAAACTCTTCAGAAAGTGTTTGGGCATAAGTCCATCACATACGTCCTGCGCATCCATTCACTTGTCCGGCGCAGGCGGGGCAATCTTTTTCTGGAAATCGCCCATCTGTACGACCAGCGTGCTGACCAGCTTTCTCAACTCCTAATACGCGCTTGTTTCAATAATTGTCAGTTCCA